>Ga0079225_10001018_pt1 | contig 15627 bp, 27 predicted proteins | sample Poulit2012_FD_76344 | JGI IMG/M metagenome (GOLD analysis project Ga0079225, IMG submission 76344) | Agricultural soil microbial communities from Georgia to study Nitrogen management - Poultry litter 2012 | ecosystem: Environmental > Terrestrial > Soil > Agricultural land | place: USA: Georgia... | reverse complement strand
GCGGGTTTCGAGCAGCTGCAGCAGGATTTCACCTGTTGCGCCGGCACGACGAGCGGCTTCTTTGTAGTAGCCGCGGAACTGCTTCTCGAGTACGCCATACATGCGACGTACTTTCTGCTTCTCACGAAGCTGCAAGCCGTAGTCGGAAAGACGCTGACGGCGCTGGCCGTGCACACCCGGAATCTGTTCGGATTTGCACTTCTTCTCGAAGGGAGTCACGCCGCTCTTCAAAAAGAGGTCGGTGCCTTCACGACGAGACAGTTTACACTTCGGTCCAATATAACGAGCCATGAATCTGTCTCCTTAAACGCGGCGTTTCTTCGGCGGACGGCAGCCATTATGGGGGATGGGCGTCGCGTCGGTAATGCTCTGCACGCGGAAGCCGGCGGCACTGAGCGCACGCACGGCGGATTCACGGCCAGGACCGGGACCCTTGACCAGCACATCGACGTTTTTCACACCATACTCGGCTGCAGCAGTCGCTGCACGTTCGCTTGCTACTTGAGCAGCGAACGGGGTGCTCTTGCGAGAACCACGAAAACCCGAACCACCGGCAGTTGCCCAGGAAAGCGCATTGCCCTGGCGGTCTGTGATCGTCACGATCGTGTTGTTAAAAGAGGCATGAACGTGTGCAACGGCGTCCACTACCTGCTTTTTAACCTTTTTACGGTTACTACGCGGGTTAGCCATGTTGATGTCTATTCCTGTCTTTACGCCACACTGTGCGTATTACTTGCGGATCGGCTTACGCGGACCTTTGCGGGTGCGCGCGTTCGTCTTGGTCCGCTGACCACGCAGCGGAAGACTACGGCGATGACGCAGACCACGATAGCAACCCAGGTCCATGAGACGCTTGATGTTCAGCGTCACATCACGACGAAGGTCACCTTCTACGGTGTACTTGCCAACCTCAGCACGCAGGGCGTCTACCTCTTCCGAGGAGAGATCCTGAATCTTGGCGGTCGGCGCGATGCCGGTAGCAGCACAGATTTGCTGTGCACGCGTACGGCCAATCCCGAAGATATAGGTCAGCGAGATCGCCGCATGCTTGTTGTCCGGGATATTGACGCCTGCAATACGGGCCATCAGCTTTCTCCGAAATTTGAGCGGCTTGCTCGTTTAGTCACTACAAAAGGCGCAACAGCATACCTCTTTCCCTACAAAAGGGCAAGAGGCATGCTGGCACCACGTTTCACACGCGCCAGAATCAACCCTGACGCTGCTTGTGCCGCGGATCGATGCAGATGACGCGGACCGCGCCATTGCGCCGAATAATCTTGCAGTTGCGGCACATTTTCTTGACGGAAGCTCGAACTTTCATCGTTCCTTACTCCAAAATCGACACACGGCGCAGCAAGTCAACAGCAGCGCATATCAGCGCATGATGCCGCCACCGCCATAGCCTTTCAGATTGGACTTCTTCATCACCGACTCATACTGGTGCGACATGAGATGCGACTGCACCTGGGCCATGAAGTCCATGATGACCACTACCACGATCAGCAGCGAGGTACCGCCGAAAAAGAACGGTACGTTCCACGCCACGATCAGGAACTGGGGCATCAAAGACACGGCGGTGATATACAGTGAGCCGAACAGGGTCAAACGGGTCATGACCTTGTCGACATAACGAGCGGTTTGCTCGCCTGGACGAATACCTGGCAGGAAAGCCCCTGACTTCTTGAGGTTGTCAGCAACATCCTTGGGGTTGAAGACCAGCGCTGTGTAAAAGAAGCAGAAGAATACCACCGCAGCCGCGAAAAGCAAGATATACAGCGGCTGACCCGGGCCCAGTGCCTGAGAGGCTCGCTGCAACCACTCCATACCGTCCCCGGCACCCACCCACTGTCCGAGCGAAGCCGGAAACAGCAGGATACTGGAGGCGAAGATGGCGGGTATGACACCTGCCATGTTGACCTTGAGCGGCAAGTAGCTGCTCTGGCCGGCGTACATCTTGTTACCGACCTGACGACGCGGATAATTCACCGTGATGCGGCGCTGGCCGCGCTCGATGAATACAACGAAGGCGACGGTTGCCACACCCAGCACAGAGAGTGCCAGCAGCGGAAGAACGTTCCAGGCACCTTCGTTACGAGCCAGCTCGAATGCCTGTCCCACAGCACCCGGCAGTCCCGCTACGATACCGGCAAAAATCAGTAGCGAAATACCGTTACCGATTCCTTTCTCGGTGATCTGCTCACCCAGCCACATCAAGAACACTGCACCGGTCACGAACGATACGATGGCAGTGAAATAAAAGCTGAAGTCAGGTGTATAGGCGATACCCTGGCTGGCCAGACCCACCGACATACCGGTGGCCTGGACCAACGCCAGAACCACCGTGCCATAGCGGGTGTACTGGCTGATCTTGCGCCGCCCGGACTCGCCCTCTTTCTTCAGTTGCTCAAGATGGGGCGAGACCGCCGTCAACAGCTGCATGATGATCGACGCGGAGATGTAGGGCATGATCCCCAGCGCCATGATACTCATGCGCTCCAGAGCACCCCCCGAGAACATGTTGAACATGCCCAGGATGGTGCCCTGCTGCTCCCTGAACAAGGCAGCAAGCTGGTCAGGATTGATACCGGGAACGGGAATATGGGCACCGATACGGTACACCACGATGGCGAGGAGCACGAAGCGCAGACGCGCCCACAGTTCACTCAGACCGCTGCCCATCGCCGGCATGTTTCCTGACTTGGCCATTTATTCCTCTACCTTGCCGCCAGCTGCCTCGATCGCAGCACGGGCACCCTTGGTGACCTTGATACCGCGAACCGTGACCGCCTTGTTGACGTCGCCGGAAAGAATGATCTTCGCGTGCAAAGTATCATTCTTGAGCACGTTGGCCTGTTTCAGGGTTTCGAGTGTGACCTCGTTACCTGCCACCTTGGCCAGCTCGCCCAGACGCACTTCCTCGGAGACCAGTGCTTTCTGTGAAGTGAAGCCGAATTTGGGCAGGCGCCGCTGCAACGGCATCTGACCACCCTCGAATCCTGGCTTCACACTGCCGCCACTGCGCGACTTCTGGCCTTTGTGGCCGCGACCACCGGTCTTGCCCAGACCAGAGCCGATACCACGACCCACGCGCTTTTCGGCGTGCTTGGAGCCCGGTGCCGGGCTCAGGGTATTGAGTTTCATGGATTACTCTCCCTCTACCCGCACCAGGTAGTTCACCTTGTGGATCATGCCGCGTACGGCTGGGGTGTCTTCCAGCTCGACCGTATGTCCGATGCGACGCAAGCCCAGACCTTTCATGGTGGCCTTGTGCTTGGGCAGCACGCCAATGGCACTACGGATCTGGGTAACCTTGAGTGTTGCTGCCATGGTATTTACCCCGTGATCGCTTCAACTGACATTCCGCGCTTGGCGGCGATGTCGTCCGGAGAGTGCATGGAAGCGAGACCTTTAACGGTCGCCCGCACCACGTTCACCGGATTAGTGGAGCCGTAGCACTTGGCCAGAACGTCGTGGACGCCAGCCAGTTCAAGCACGGAGCGCATGGCACCACCGGCAATGACCCCGGTACCTTCGGAAGCGGGCTGCATGAAGACCCTGGACGCACCATGACGTGCCTTGACCGGGTACTGCAGCGTGTGCCCCCTGAGGTTGACCTTGACCATGTTGCGGCGTGCCTGGTCCATCGCTTTCTGGATCGCAACCGGCACTTCACGTGCCTTGCCACGACCGAAACCGACACGACCATTGCCGTCGCCCACGACAGTCAGCGCGGTAAAGCCGAAAATACGGCCACCCTTGACCACCTTGGCGACACGGTTGACCTGCACAAGTTTCTCCTGCAGATCACCGGTATTCTGTTCGTTCTTCGCCATCGTAAAACCCTTTAGAATTCCAGGCCGCCTTCACGCGCGGCGTCGGCCAGGGCCTTCACACGACCGTGGTACTTATAGCCGGCACGATCGAAGGCTACCTGGGTGATGCCCGCCACTTTAGCGCGTTCGGCAATCAATGCACCCACCTTGGCGGCGGCGTCTGCATTGCCGGTCGCACCCTCACGCAGGTCCTTGTCCAGCGTGGAAGCGCTGGCCAGCACCTTGCCACCATCCGGCGAGATAATCTGCGCGTAGATATGGCGAGGGGTACGGTTGACGCACAGGCGGTACACGCCCAGCTCGCGCATCTTGGCACGCGCGCGGCGGGCACGACGGAGACGAGATTCTTTCTTCGCGTTCATAAGCCTGCCTTACTTCTTCTTGGCTTCTTTACGACGCACCTGCTCGTCGGCGTAACGCACACCCTTGCCCTTATAGGGCTCGGGACGACGGAAGGCGCGAATTTCTGCAGCGACCTGACCGAGTTGCTGCTTGTCCGCGCCCTTCAGCACGATCTGGGTGTTCTTTGGCGTTTCCGCCGTGACACCTTTAGGCAGCGTATACTCGACCGGGTGCGAGAAGCCCAATGAAAGATTCAGCGTCTGGCCACTTGCCTGGGCACGATAGCCGACGCCAACGATTTCGAGTGTCTTGGTAAAACCCTCGGAGACACCGGTGACCAGGTTGTTAACCAGAGCACGGGTGGTGCCGACCATGGCCCAGGACTTGGCATTCTCGCTCGGCTTGAAGGTCAACTGACCCTCTTCCTGAGTGACGACGACGTCCGGGTTGATGTTCATGGACAGCGTACCCTGGCCGCCTTTGACGGTCAGCTGGTCGCCGTCAAGCTTGACGTCGACGCCGGCGGGCACTTTAACCGGATATTTGGCTACGCGGGACATTCCAGACTCCTAGAATACGGTGCAGATGACTTCGCCACCAACGCCCGCTTGACGAGCGGCGCGGTCGGTCATCACACCCTGGGAGGTGGTGACAATCGCCACACCCAGGCCATCCGCGACCTTGGGCAAAGCGTTTTTGCCCTTGTACTGACGCAGAGACGGCTTGGAGACCCGCTGCAGGTGCTCGATGACCGGCTTGCCCTCAAAGTACTTGAGGGTTACGGTCAGCTCAGGCTTGTTGCCTTCGCTCACCGCGAAGTCGGCAATATAGCCCTCTTCTTTCAATACGCGGGCCACCTCGACCTTGAGCTTTGAAGACGGCAGGGTAACCGTCTCCTTGGTGGCCATCTGCGCATTGCGGATACGAGTGCACATATCCGCCAGAGTGTCTTGCATGCTCATTAACTAGCGCTCCTGATGATTGCGTAGCGGTTACCAGCTGGACTTCTTGAGTCCAGGCACTTCACCACGCATGGCGGCTTCACGCAGCTTGTTACGGGCCAGGCCGAACTTGTTGTAGTAGCCGTGCGGACGACCCGTGATGCGGCAGCGATTACGCTGACGCACCGGACTGGAGTCGCGCGGCAACTGCTGCAGCTTCAGCGTCGCTTCGAAGCGCTCGTCGTCGGAGGCATTCACGTTCTGGATGATCGCCTTGAGCTCAGCGCGCTTGGCGGCATACTTCTCCACCAGCTTGGTGCGCTTGAGCTCACGCTCCATCATGCTTTTCTTTGCCATGATTCCACCTATTATTTCTTGAACGGGAAGTTCAGTGCGCTCAGCAGGGCACGACCTTCCTCGTCGGTGTTGGCGGTAGTGGTGATGGTGACATCCAGACCACGAATCCGGTCGATCTTATCATACTCGATCTCCGGAAAAATGATCTGCTCACGCACGCCCATGGAGTAGTTGCCGCGACCGTCGAAAGACTTCGGATTGAGACCACGGAAGTCACGCACGCGAGGAATCGCGATGTTGACCAGGCGATCCAGGAACTCCCACATGCGCTCACTGCGCAGAGTCACCTTGATGCCGATCGGCCACCCTTCGCGCACCTTGAAGCCCGCGATGGACTTACGCGCCTTGGTGATGATCGGCTTCTGACCGGAGAGCTTCTCCAGATCACCGATAGCGTTCTCAATCAATTTCTTGTCGCTGGTGGCATCACCAATACCCATGTTCAGGGTGATCTTGGTAATCCGCGGCACCTGCATCACGTTGGAGTAGCTAAACTGCTCTTTGAGTTGAGCCACCACCTCGTTCTGATAACGTTCTTTCAAATTCGCCATTTTGATACCCGATTCGCGTTAGGCGTCGATCTGCGTCTGCGTCGACTTGTAGATGCGTACCTTGGTACCGTCTTCCTTGATCTGGAAGCCGACACGATCCGCCTTACCGGTCTCCGAGTTGAAGATCGCCACGTTGGACGCGTGAATCGGAGCCTCGCGCTCGACGATACCGCCCTGTTTGCCGGCCATGGGATTGGGCTTGGTGTGACGCTTGATCATGTTCACACCGGACACCAAAAAGCGATCGTCCTTGAGAACGCGCTTGATGGTGCCACGTTTGCCCTTGTCCTTCCCGGCGATGACGACGACTTCATCGTCACGTTTGATCTTTTGCATATCCGCTTCGCTCCTTACAGCACTTCGGGCGCCAGGGAAATGATCTTCATGAACTTCTCGTTACGCAGTTCACGAGTTACCGGCCCGAAAATACGGGTACCGATCGGCTGTTCGTTGGTATTGTTCAACAGAACTGCCGCATTTCCATCGAAGCGGATCAGCGAGCCGTCGCCACGACGAACACCGCTGCGAGTACGCACGACCACCGCCTTGAGAACCTGGCCTTTCTTGACCTTGCCACGCGGAATCGCTTCCTTCACCGTGACCTTGATAATGTCACCGACGCGTGCGTAGCGACGGTGCGAGCCGCCAAGCACCTTGATGCACTGCACCCGGCGCGCTCCGCTGTTGTCGGCGACATCCAGCATTGTCTGAGTCTGAATCATCGGTTTTCTCCAAACCTAATCTGACTGCTCACGCCGAGCCTAGCCTCTGGCTTGCTCGATCACTTCAACCAGCGTCCAGGACTTCTTCTTGGACAGCGGACGGCACTCCTGAATGGAAACCGTATCACCGGCCTTCGCCTGGTTCGCCTCGTCATGGGCGTGCAGTTTGGTCGAGCGCTTGACATATTTGCCATACAGCGGATGCCGCTCACGGCGCTCGATCATGACGACGATGGACTTGTCCATCTTGTCGCTCACCACCTTGCCGGTGAGCGTACGGGCTTTCTTTTCTTCAGCCATCTCAGTCACCTGCCTTCTCGTTGAGCACAGTTTTCACCCGGGCGATGTCCCGACGAACCTGCTTGAGCAGATGGTTCTGGCTGAGTTGGCCCGTGGCCTTCTGCATGCGCAGGTTGAACTGCTCGCGGAGGAGTTCGAAGAGCTGCTCCTGGAGCTGCTCTACTGACTTTTCACGAATTTCCTGGGCTTTCATCACATCACCGTCCGTTTCACAAAGGTGGTGGATACGGGCATCTTCTGTGCGGCCAGGGAGAAAGCCTCACGGGCCAGCTCTTCGGACACGCCTTCGATTTCATACAGGACCCGTCCCGGCTGGATCTGTGCAACCCAGTATTCGACGGAACCCTTACCCTTACCCATACGGACTTCGAGTGGCTTCTTGGAAATCGGCTTGTCAGGGAAGACGCGGATCCAGATCTTTCCGCCACGCTTGACGTGACGGGTGATGGCGCGACGGCCGGCTTCGATCTGGCGCGCCGTGATGCGGCCGCGACCGGTTGCCTTGAGGCCATATTCCCCGAAGCTGATCTTGCTTCCGCGATGTGCCAGACCACGGTTGCGGCCTTTCATCATCTTGCGGAATTTCATGCGCTTGGGCTGTAACATCGACTCGCTCTCCCCTTACCTGGAACCTTTCTTCTTGGAGGGCGCGGCCTGAGGCTGTTGTTTAGCCTTGGCGCGTACCTCTTCGATGCCCCCGAGGATTTCACCCTTGAAGACCCATACCTTGACACCGATGATGCCGTAGGTAGTCATGGCCTCGTAGGTGGCGTAGTCGATGTCCGCACGCAAGGTATGCAGCGGAACCCGACCTTCCCGATACCATTCGGTGCGGGCGATTTCCGCGCCGCCCAAACGACCGGAGAGTTGCACCTTGATACCGCCAGCGCCAAGACGCATGGCGTTTTGCACCGCACGCTTCATGGCACGACGGAACATCACGCGGCGCTCAAGCTGGCCGGCAATGTTCTGCGCTACCAACTTGGCGTCAAGCTCAGGCTTGCGCACTTCTTCGATGTTGATGTGCACAGGCACACCCATCATCGTGGTGATCTCGCGGCGCAGGCGATCGACGTCTTCACCCTTCTTGCCGATCACAATGCCCGGACGTGCGGTATGAATCGTGATACGTGCATTATTGGCAGGACGCTCGATGCTGATGCGGCTTACGGAAGCGTTCTTCAGACGCTCCTCGAGAAAGCGGCGCACTTCGAGATCGTTATTCAGTTTATCGGCATAAGCATCGCCCTCGGCATACCACACAGAGGAGTGGTCCTTGACGATACCCAGCCGAATACCTGTCGGATTGACTTTCTGACCCATCTGGTCGACTCCTACTTCTCGGCTACCTTGACGGTGATATGGCAGGTGCGCTTCATGATGCGATCCGCACGGCCCTTGGCGCGTGGACGGATACGCTTGAGCGTCATGCCCTCGTCGACGCAGATGGTCGAGACACGCAGCTCGTCGATATCCATGCCATTGTTTTCTTCCGCATTCGCGATGGCGGACTGCAGCACTTTCTTGACCAGTTTGGCAGACTTCTTCGGTGAGAAGGTCAGCAGGTCGAGCGCTTCGGCGACAGGCTTACCGCGCACCTGGTCAGCCACCAAACGGGCCTTCTGTGCGGATAAACTGGCGCCACGCAGCTTAGCTGTGACTTCCATCTCTTAATCCTCTTGGCTTACCGTTTGGCTTTCTTGTCCGCCACGTGTCCGCGATAAGTGCGGGTGGCAGCGAATTCGCCCAGCTTGTGGCCAACCATTTCCTCGGAGACATGCACCGGGACGTGTTGGCGACCGTTATGGACTGCAATGGTGAGCCCAACCATGTTTGGCAGGATCATGGAACGACGCGACCAGGTCTTGATCGGTTTGCGGTCGTTCTTCTCCACTGCAGCCTCAACCTTCTTCAGCAGATGAAGGTCAATAAAGGGACCTTTCTTCAGTGAACGTGGCACAGCCGTTACCCCTTAAGTGTCTTGGCGTTTAATCAGTTCCGGGCCTTGCGGCGACGGACGATCAGCGCATCATTGCGCTTGCTCTTGCGGGTTTTGTGGCCCTTGGTGGGCACGCCCCACGGCGTGACCGGGTGACGACCGCCACTACTGCGACCTTCACCACCGCCATGCGGGTGGTCGACCGGGTTCATGGCGACACCACGTACGGTCGGACGAATGCCCCGCCAACGGCTGGCCCCGGCTTTGCCAAGCTGACGCAGGCTGTGCTCGGAGTTGCTCACCTCACCCAATGTCGCGCGGCAATCTGCCAGAATCTTGCGCATTTCGCCGGAGCGCAGACGCAAGGTGGCGTAGTTGCCTTCACGGGCGACCAGCTGGGCACTGCCACCGGCGCTACGCACCAGCTGAGCGCCCCTTCCGGGCTTGAGCTCAACACAGTGCACGGTGGAACCCAGCGGAAGATTACGCAGCGGCATGGCGTTGCCTGCCTTGATAGCCGCGTTGACCCCGGACTCGATACGGTCGCCCGCCTTCACGCCTTTCGGGGCGATAATGTAGCGACGCTCACCATCCAGGTATTTCAGCAGCGCAATGTTTGCGCTACGGTTGGGATCGTATTCCAGGCGCTCAACGACAGCCGGAACGCCGTCTTTGTTACGCTTGAAGTCGATGATCCGGTAATGCTGACGGTGGCCACCACCAATGTGACGGGTAGTGATGCGACCGTTGTTGTTACGCCCACCACTGCGCGACTGCTTTTCGAGCAGCGGCGCATAGGGCTTGCCCTTATGCAGCCCATCGCTGACGACTTTAACGACGTGGCGACGACCGGCAGATGTGGGTTTAGTCTTGACGATTGCCATGATCCGTACTCCTGCCCTTATTCGGCGCCAGTGAAGTCTTCGAGGGTCTCGCCGGCAGCCAGAGTGACATAGGCTTTGCGATATCCCTGACGACGGCCCAGACCGTGCGCCGAGCGCTTGGTCTTGCCCTTCATGTTCAGCACCTGAACGCGATCGACCTTCTTGCCGAACAGGGCCTGAACGGCCTGCTTGATTTCGGGCTTGGTCGCATCACTGGCCACCTTGAACACATACTGGTTGCGCTCGGCGGCGAAAGCGGCCTTCTCGGTCACGTGCGGACCAAGCAGAACCTTGAATACTCGTTCCTGGTTCATGCCAGCTTCTCCTCGAATTTACGCAGAGCGGAGACGGTGACCAGCACCTTGTCAAAGGCAATCAGGCTCACCGGATCGGCAGCAGCCACGTCCACGACATCCACATTGGGAATGTTGCGCGCAGCCAGGTAGAGGTTCGCATCGACTTCTTCAGTGACGATCAGCGTTTTTTCCAGACCCAGCTCGGCCAGCTTGGCCACCAGCTGCTTGGTCTTCGGTGCATCGACAGTGAACTCTTCGACAGCTACCAGACGCTCTTGGCGCACCAGCTCAGAGAGAATGGAGCGCATCGCCGCGCGGTACATCTTGCGGTTGACTTTCTGCGTATGGTCCTGGGGACGGGCAGCAAAGGTCACACCACCGCTACGCCACAGCGGCGAACGGATGGTGCCGGCACGCGCACGGCCGGTGCCTTTCTGGCGAAACGGCTTTTTGCCGCCACCACTGACCTGCGAGCGGTTTTTCTGGGCACGGGTTCCCTGACGTCCACCTGCCAGATAGGCAGTAACGACCTGGTGAACCAGCGCCTCGTTGAATTCTTTGCCAAAGGTGGCGTCAGTCACTTCGACAGTACCTGCGCCTGCAGCAAGATTCAGATTCATCGGTTCTATCCCCCTCAACCAGCTTTGACGGCGCTGCGAACGATCACGTCGCTACCGGTAGCACCGGGTACGGCGCCCTTGACCAGCAGCAGGTTGCGTTCGGCATCCACACGCACGACTTCAAGGCCCTGAACGGTGCAGCGGACATTGCCCATCTGACCGGCCATTTTCTTGCCCTTGAACACACGACCCGGGGTCTGGCACTGACCAATAGAGCCAGGCGCGCGGTGCGACAGGGAGTTACCGTGGGAAGCGTCTTGGGTGCGGAAGTTCCAGCGCTTGACAGCGCCCTGGAAGCCCTTGCCCTTGGAAGTGCCGGTCACGTCGATCTTCTGACCTGCGGCAAAGAGGGATACGGTGAGTTCGCCGCCCACTTCAGGAGCTTCGTCGCCTTCAGCGAGGCGGAACTCCATCAATGCACGACCGGCCTCAACACCCGCCTTGGCGAACTGTCCAGCTTGCGCCTTGGTGAGATGCTTGGCCTTGCGGGAGCCGGTTGTCACCTGAATCGCTGCGTAACCATCACTCTCGACGCTCTTGACCCGAGCGACGCGATTCGGCTCAACCTCGATTACGGTCACGGGCACAGAAGCGCCATCTTCGGTAAAGACACGGGTCATTCCGGCCTTCTTACCGAGCAAACCGATAGTCATTCTCAGTCTCCTATAGTGTACGGGGCTATCACCCGCTATGGCTGCCCTTTCCAGAGCATTCCACTAGCACATTGTATGGCGCCATCCCGGCGTGGCAGCTGCTGCTCTAACACTTCTCTAGAGCGCTGGGCCGCAAGTGACTAGTGTATTAGTCGAGCTTGATTTGCACGTCTACGCCAGCGGCAAGATCGAGCTTCATCAGTGCATCAACGGTTTTTTCAGTCGGCTCGACGATATCGAGCACACGCTTGTGAGTGCGAATCTCATACTGATCACGCGCATCCTTGTTGACATGCGGCGAGATCAGCACGGTATAGCGCTCGCGGTTGGTCGGCAGCGGGATCGGCCCGCGCACCTGAGCACCCGTGCGCTTAGCGGTCTCGACAATTTCCGCCGTGGACTGGTCAATCAGGCGGTGGTCGAACGCTTTCAGCCGAATGCGGATCTTCTGGTTCTGCATTTGCCCTAACTCCAATGGATGTGGACGACCTCGGCCGCCTACCCACGCATACAAAGGATGCGCATTATATTCATGCCCAAGATGAGAGTCAAACCCTCATTTCAAGATGAGAAGAAAGGGGGCTCCTTGCGGAGCCCCCTTCGATCAAGGCAAGCCCAATGGCTTACTGAATGATCTTGGCCACGACGCCAGCGCCGACGGTACGGCCGCCTTCACGGATGGCGAAGCGCAGACCTTCATCCATGGCGATCGGAGCGATCAGGGTGATGACCATCTGCACGTTATCCCCCGGCATGACCATTTCCACGCCTTCCGGCAGCTCACAAGTACCCGTTACGTCAGTGGTACGGAAGTAGAACTGCGGACGGTAGCCCTTGAAGAAAGGTGTGTGACGACCACCCTCTTCCTTGGACAGGATGTAGACTTCGGATTCGAAAACGGTATGCGGCTTGATGGTACCCGGCTTGGCCAGAACTTGACCACGCTCGACCTCATCACGCTTGGTGCCACGCAGCAGGGCACCAACGTTTTCACCGGCACGACCCTCGTCGAGCAGCTTACGGAACATCTCGACGCCGGTCACGATGGTCTTGGTGGTGTCCCTGATACCAACGATCTCGACTTCTTCACCAGACTTGACGATACCGCGCTCGATACGACCGGTCACTACAGTACCGCGACCGGAGATGGAGAACACATCCTCGATCGGCATCAGGAACGGCTGATCAATCGCACGCTCCGGCTCGGGGATATATTCGTCCAGAGCCTTGATCAGGTTGGCAACGGCAGTGGTACCCAGACCGTTGTCGTCTTCACCGTTCAGTGCCATCAACGCAGAACCGATGATGATCGGGGTGTCGTCACCCGGGAAGTCGTACTCGCTGAGCAGCTCACGCACTTCCATTTCGACCAGCTCGAGCAGCTCTTCGTCGTCGACCATGTCGGCCTTGTTCAGGAACACGACGATGTACGGAACACCAACCTGACGCGAGAGCAGGATGTGCTCACGAGTCTGCGGCATGGGGCCGTCAGCAGCGGAACAGACCAGGATGGCGCCGTCCATCTGTGCAGCACCGGTGATCATGTTCTTGACGTAGTCAGCGTGCCCGGGGCAGTCAACGTGTGCGTAGTGACGCTCTTCAGACTGATACTCAACGTGAGAAGTCGCGATGGTGATACCACGCTCGCGCTCTTCAGGAGCATTGTCAATGGTGTCAAATGCACGGGCGTCACCGCCAAACACTTCAGCTGAAACGCGAGTCAGAGCCGCTGTCAGCGTGGTCTTACCGTGGTCAACGTGACCGATGGTGCCAACGTTGACGTGCGGTTTGGAACGTTCGAATTTTTCCTTAGCCACTTCGATAACCTCTTTACGTTTGCTAGCGGTTAGCCTTTCTGGTTGATGACGGCTTCAACGATACTGGAGGGCGCCTCTTCGTACTTCGCGAACTCCATGGTGTAGCTCGCACGACCCTGGGTCTGAGAGCGCAGATCGGTAGCGTAACCGAACATCTCACCCAGTGGCACCATCGCGCGGATGATCTTGCCGGAGGAAGAGTCATCCATGCCCTGTACCAGACCACGACGACGGTTAAGATCGCCCATGACATCGCCCATGAAATCTTCGGGTGTCACGACCTCGACCTTCATCACCGGTTCCAGCAACACGGCCTTGGCCTTTCTGGCCCCTTCCTTGATCGCCATGGAAGAGGCGACCTTAAACGCGTTCTCGTTCGAGTCCACGTCATGGTAGGAGCCATCGTACAGCGTGACCTTGACGTCGATCATCGGGTAACCCGCGATGACACCGTTTTGCAGCTGCTCGTAGGCTCCTTTTTCGACGGCACCCACGTACTCCTTGGGTACTACACCGCCGACGATCTCGGAGGCAAACTTGAAGACCATATCTTCATCTTCGCCCTTGTCCTCCGCGGTAAGCGGCTCAATGCGCAACCAGACATGACCGTACTGACCACGACCACCGGACTGACGCACGAACTTGCCTTCTTGCTCGACACTGCCGCGGATGGTTTCACGGTAGGCAACCTGCGGCTTACCGATATTCGCCTCGACCTTGAACTCGCGACGCATGCGGTCGACAAGAATGTCCAGGTGCAGCTCACCCATACCGGAAATGATGGTCTGCCCGGTTTCCTCGTCGGTCTGGACGCGGAACGAAGGATCTTCCTGGGCCAGCTTGCCCAGTGCGACACCCATCTTTTCCTGATCCGGCTTGGACTTGGGCTCTACCGCCACAGAGATCACCGGCTCCGGGAACTCCATGCGCTCCAGCACGATCTTGTGGTCAGCATCACACAGCGTATCACCGGTGCCTACATCTTTCAGGCCGATACAGGCAGCGATATCACCGGCGAGGACTTCCTTGATCTCTTCGCGGGAGTTGGCGTGCATCTGCACCAGACGGCCAATCCGCTCTTTCTTCTGCTTGACCGAGTTAAACACGCTATCACCGGACTTCAGCACCCCGGAGTAGACGCGAATAAAGGTCAGAGTCCCGACGAAGGGGTCGGTAGCAATCTTGAACGCCAGCGCGGAGAAAGGCGCCTTGTCGTCGGCTTCACGCGTTTCGATAGTACCTTCTTTATCGTCCAGCTCACCCTCGATGGCCTTGACCTCGGTGGGCGACGGCAGGTATTCGATAACAGCGTCAAGCACTGCCTGAACACCCTTGTTCTTGAAGGCTGAACCACAGGTAACCGGGACAATTTCACTGTCCAGCGTACGACGACGCAGGCCGGCCTTGATCTCTTCCTTGGTGAGCTCACCCTCTTCGAGATACTTGTCCATCAACTCTTCGGACGCTTCGGCAGCCGCCTCGACCATCTGCTCGCGGTACTCTTCGGCCCGGGCCTGAAGTTCCGCGGGGATGTCGACCAACTCAAAGGTGGTACCGAGATCTGCCTCGTTCCACTTGATGGCTTTCATTTCGATCAGGTCGATAACGCCCTTGAAGTCTTCTTCGGTGCCCCAGTTGATCTGGATCGGCACCGGATTGGCACCCAGACGATCCTTCAGCTGCGCAATCACGTTGAAGAAATCAGCGCCGGTACGGTCCATCTTGTTGACGAACGCCATGCGCGGGACTTCGTACTTGTTGGCCTGACGCCAGACGGTCTCGGTCTGCGGCTGCACACCGGAGCTGCCACACAGGACGACGACCGCACCATCGAGAACCCTCAGCGAGCGCTCTACTTCAACGGTGAAGTCTACGTGCCCAGGGGTATCGATAACGTTGATGCGGTGCTCATCAAACTGGTGGTTCATGCCCCGCCAGAAGGTTGTCACGGCAGCGGAGGTAATGGTAATCCCCCGCTCCTGCTCTTGCTCCATCCAGTCAGTGGTGGAGGCGCCTTCGTGGGTTTCGCCAAGCTTGTGGTTGACGCCTGTGTAAAACAGGATCCGCTCAGTAGTCGTCGTTTTACCGGCATCAACGTGTGCGACGATGCCCAGATTACGGTAGCGGTTTAGTGGAGTCTTGCGTGCCACGGTGAAACTCCCGTTGGTTGGCGATGCGTTTGGAAGCGCTATCCTTGGAAACGCTCACTAATTAGAGTCGCGCCCTTAGAAACGGTAGTGCGAAAACGCCTTGTTGGCTTCCGCCATGCGGTGCACGTCTTCACGCTTCTTCACTGCTGAACCCTTGCCTTCAGCGGCGTCGAGCATCTCGCCAGCCAGACGCTGCTCCATGGTCTTTTCGCCACGCTTGCG
>Ga0079225_10001016_pt1 | contig 15638 bp, 11 predicted proteins | sample Poulit2012_FD_76344 | JGI IMG/M metagenome (GOLD analysis project Ga0079225, IMG submission 76344) | Agricultural soil microbial communities from Georgia to study Nitrogen management - Poultry litter 2012 | ecosystem: Environmental > Terrestrial > Soil > Agricultural land | place: USA: Georgia... | reverse complement strand
ATGTTCCAGTTATTAAAGAAAGAATTGAATATCTAACAAATGCATTAAAGGATGTTAAATCACAAGACAAAAAGAAATATACTATGTCTCTGATTCTATTTTCTATACTTATAGAAAACGTATCCTTGTTTTGTCAATTTGCTATTATTTTATCCTTTACCCGTTTTAAAGGACTGATGAATAATGTAAGTAATATAATAGCTTGGACCTCTGTAGATGAACAAATACATGCTAATGCTGGTATTTTTCTAGTAAATAAAATCAAAGAAGAGTTTCCTGAAATGTTTACCCCAGAATTAGAAAACGAAATTACGGATATGGTTAAACATTCTATTGAGGTAGAAGGTAGATTAATAGATTGGATTTTCAATAAAGGAGAAATTGAAATTATAAATAAAAAGGATTTATTAAATTTCATGAAATACCGTGTAGATGATAGTTTAGTTAAAATAGGATTCAAAAAGTTATTCAATATCAGTAACGAAGAATATCAACCTATGGTTTGGTTTGAAGAGGAAGTATTTGCAAATAGTATGGATGATTTCTTTGCGAAGCGTCCTGTGGATTACACGAAGCATGATAAAAGAATTTCTGCAGAAGATTTATTCTAAAATAATTAATTGACATCTTAAATAATAATTTAAATGTTTGAAAATATACCTACTGAAGCCACCATGTTTGAAACAAAAAAAGCAGAAAAACTATGGTGGAAAAATGAAGAAAGTGAACAGATCTTAAATCGTGGCTACCTTTTAAAAGGTGAAACGGTTGAAGGTGCTATAGAAAGAATTGCAAATGCTGCATCAAGGAGATTATTCAGACCTGAACTGAAAGAATCTTTTATGGAAATGATAGAAAGAGGCTGGATGAGTTTGAGTTCTCCAATTTGGGCGAATATGGGAACAGAAAGAGGATTACCAATTTCTTGCTTTAATGTGCATATTCCTGATAATATTGAAGGAATCACACATAAATTAGGAGAAGTTATTATGCAAACTAAAATTGGTGGAGGCACTTCTGCTTATTTTGGAGAATTAAGAGAAAGAGGTTCAGCAGTTACAGATAATGGTAAAAGTAGTGGAGCTGTAAGTTTTATGAAGCTTTTTGATACTGCAATGGATACCATTTCCCAAGGTGGAGTACGAAGAGGAGCATTTGCTGCATATATTGATATCTTTCATCCTGATATAATGGAGTTCTTAACGATTAAAGATATTGGAAGCCCTATCCAAAATCTATTCTTCGCGGTATGTGTTCCCGATTATTGGATGCAAGAAATGATTGATGGCGATACAGAAAAGAGAGCAATTTGGGCAAGAGTTTTAGAATGTAGACAACAAAAAGGTTTACCCTATATTTTCTTTACTGATAATGTTAATAGAAATAAACCTCAAGTTTATATAGATAAGAACTTAACCATAAATGGCAGTAATTTATGTTCTGAAATTATGTTGCCTTCTACAAAAGAAGAATCTTTTATTTGTTGTTTGAGTTCCATGAATTTAGAACTTTATGATGAATGGAAGGATACAGATGCTGTAAAATTAGCTACATTTTTCTTAGATGCAGTTTTACAAGAATTTATAGAAAAAACCGAAGATAATTATTATTTACAAAGTGCTAATCGTTTTGCAAAAAGACATAGAGCTTTAGGCTTAGGAGTACTAGGATGGCATTCTTATTTACAAAAAAACAGGATTCCTTTTGAAAGCTTAGAAGCAAAACAACTAACCCATGCTATTTTTGAAGATATTAGCAGCAAATCAAAAAAAGCAAGTAGAGACTTGGCTAGGATTTACGGAGAACCTGAATTACTAAAAGGATATGGTTTACGTAATACAACTACTATGGCAATTGCTCCAACTACTTCATCTTCTGCTATATTAGGGCAAACATCTCCTGGAATTGAGCCTTTTGCGAGCAACTATTATAAGGCTGGATTGTCAAAAGGTAACTTTATGCGTAAAAATAAATATCTTAAAGAATTATTACAGGAAAAAGGAATTGACAACGAAGATACCTGGAGAAGTATAATGTTGAATAATGGAAGTGTACAACACTTAGATGCATTAAGTGAGCAAGAAAAAGCTATTTTTAAAACATTTAAGGAAATCAGCCAATTGGAAATTATCCAACAAGCTTCCATCCGTCAAAAGCATATTGATCAAGGGCAAAGTTTGAACTTAAATATCCCTTCTAATTTACCTATTAAAGAAGTAAATAAACTTTTAATTGAAGCATGGAAACTAGGAGTTAAAACATTATATTATCAACGTAGCCAAAGCGTATCTAAAGAATTAGTAACCAGTTTAGTTACTTGTGCTAGTTGTGAAGCTTAAAAAAACAAGAGTATTGTACTTTCTAATTCTATCAAAAAAGCGCGATTTGTATCTTTCAAATCGCGCTTTTTTCATACTTTTTATATTTTATAGTAATACACCTTGTAAAAATAATATTGCTAAACCAAAGTAAATTATCAGACCTGTGACATCCACTAAAGTTGCAACAAAAGGAGCAGAGGATGAGGCCGGATCCGCGCCTAGTCGTTTTAGAATTAATGGCAACATGGATCCCGCTAATGATCCCCATAATACAACACCAATTAGAGAAGTTCCTACCACCAATCCTATTAAAAACCAATGCGCTCCATATAAATCAGGAAATAAAAAATGCCAAATAAATATTCTTAAAAAACCTATCATTCCTAAGACTACGCCTAACATTGTACCTTGGATTACTTCTCTCCGCATAATACGCCACCAATCCTTTATTTTTATTTCTCCTAATGCCATGGATTGAATAATCAAAGTAGATGCCTGGGAACCACTATTCCCTCCACTAGAAATAATTAAAGGTACAAATAAAGCTAAAACAGTGGCTTTGGCTATTTGATCTTCAAAGAAACCCATTGCTGTTGCAGTAAGCATTTCACCTAAAAACAAAACTACCAGCCAGCCTATTCTTTTTCTAAATAATCGAACAATTGGAGTATCTAAATAAGGTTCATCTAAAGCCTCAGTACCACCAATTTTTTGAATATCTTCAGTGTATTCTTCCTTAGCGACCCATAAAATATCATCAATCGTAACTATTCCTAAGAGAAAATTCTTATCATCTGTAACTGGCAATGCAACTCTATTATTCAAACGGAAAACCTCAATCGCTTCTTCCTGATTATCATTTACATGTAAAGAAATCAATCTATCATCAGTCAAATCTCCAATTAAAGTATCTGGAGTAGCTAGTAATATTTTTCGAATCATCAAATCGTCTAACAATACCCCATTATCATCTATTACATAAACCACATCAATCGTTTCAGAATTTACTCCAAATTCTCTAATGTGATCCAATACCTTTGCAATAGTCCAATCTTTTTGGACAGATATATAATCGGGAGACATTAATCTCCCCACACTATCCTCCTTATAACCTAATAAAGACAATGCCTCTTTTCTTTCCTCCGCTGGCAATAGTATAATAAGATTTTTTACTGCATCTCCATGCAAGTCTTCAAAAAACGAAGTTCTATCATCAGGACGCATTCCATTAATCAATTCAGTTAATCGCGGACCTGTAAGTTTTTGAAAAATACGTTCTTGTACGGGAAAATCTAAAATACTAAAAGCATGTACCGCACGATTAATATCTAGACGCTCAATAAAAACTGATCCATGCTCAGGCATAGCATCAATCAGCTCACGGATATCAGAGATGTTCAAATCATTTAAATAGTTTGACAAATCTTCATCCTGTCCGTAAGATATCAAGTGTAATACTTCTTCTATATTCTTTTCTATCATAAAACTGAGGCTAATCTGTTACTAAATGTAAATATTTACTCCCTATCCAAATTCAAAAAAACGAAATAATTAATTTGCCTACTTGAATATAAATATTCAAAATAGACAAATTTAGCGGTTTTATTCAAAAAGCTTTAATATTCTTAAAATATTAATTCTTCATAAACAGAGCGCAGTTCATTAAAAGCATGTTGATCTTCTTGGACTTTGGCTTTTTCCATTCCTATTTCATACACTTCCTTTGCTGCATCTTCCTTATCCATCCATTCGTACAACTGCCCTAAATGATAATATGTTCCTACATAGTCTGGATTTTTTTCTTTATTTAATAAAAATTGAGTTAATGCATCTTCGTATTTTTCTATTTTTCTATATTCAAGTGCTAGAGCATGGATCAAAAAAGGATCTTCCGGCGAAGATGCCAAAAATTCTTTTAATTGAGCTATTCTGTCCATTTTAACTAATTTAATATTGCAGCAAAGATAATTCAATCATAAAACATTTATAGATTTGCTTTAGATTATTTATCTTAGTCTTTTCAATTATAAATTATACTAAAATAATTAGGAACTTATGAATTTTTCCTCTTTTTTATCTAAATATCTTTATCATATTATTGCAATTGTAGCATTTATTGCCCTTTCTGCATTATTTAATACACCTGCTCTGCAAGGTGATAAACTTAATAGTCATGACTATTTTACTTGGGCATATGGTGCACAAGAGACAATAGATTATTATAAAAAAACTGGCGAAAATCCTCAATGGTCAAATGCACAATTTGGAGGAATGCCTTCTGTAATGATTGATTATTATGCAGAATCAAATATATTTCAAAGAGTTTGGCATAAGTTAATGGGATACAAGATAGGTCAACCTTTTAATCCATTTTACTTTTTCTTTTGGGCTATGCTCAGCTTTTATTTATTAAGCCAAGCTTTAAGGATTAAGCCAATAATAGGAATCCTCGGTGCAATAATCTTTGGTTTTGCAAGTTACCATCCAATAATCATAGCTGCAGGTCATAATACAAAAATGGTAGATTTAGCATTCTTGCCTGGTATTACTGCAGGTATAGTCTGGGCATACAGAGGAAACTATATTAAAGGCGCTGCCATTGCAGGGGTATTCTTGGCTTTCTTTTTAGATGCAGGACATTATCAAATAATATTTTATGGAGGAATATTCTGCCTACTCTTTGCACTTGGATTTTTAGTTGATGCTCTTAAAACAAAAACTTTAAAAAATTGGACTATTGCTTCATTATCGCTATTCGCAATTGTAGTTCTTGGATTTTTATCCTCTAGCTCTAGAATTATTCAAACTTTAGATTATAATGAATTTTCTATGCGAGGAGGAAACAGCGTTTTATCAGAGGAAACTAATGGTGGTTTAGATAAATCATACGCTTTCCAATGGAGCAATGGTTTAGGCGAAACATATTCCATGTTTATCCCTAATATCTTTGGAGCTGCTAGTTCTTACGATTTAGGTTCTAATTCGAATTATGCTGAAGCATTAAATAAACTTGGTGTTCCTTATAATCAAGCACAAAGCTTAAGCTCTACCGCTCCAGCATATTGGGGGCCTCAACCTTCCTTGTCAGGACCTATGTACATGGGAGCATTTTTATTTATTTTAACCGTTTTAGGGCTTTTTAGTATTAAGTCACAAATAAAATGGTGGATTTTAGCAGGAGGGATACTCTGTTTATTATTCTCTTATGGTGATAATTTAGATTGGTTTAATTATTTTCTTTTTGACAATGTTCCCATGTTTAATAAATTCAGATCACCAAATATGGCTATGACAATTACAGGTTTTGCTTTAGCAATTATAGCTATTTGGGGTTTGCATAGCTTCTTCTTGGAAAAGAATAAAGAGCTTCAATGGAAACATCTAAAATACACGGGAATTATCTCTATTGCGTTTTTTGCTTTAACCTTATTAAATATTGCATTTATATACAGTTTTACTGGCACTGCCGATGCTGGAATACAACAACAATTTTCTCAAGCTTTCGGAGAACAAGGAACTCAATCTGTATTGAATGCTCTTAGGAAAGATAGGCAATCTTTAGCTTGGAGTTCTTGGTTTCAATCTTTATTATTCACTGCCTTAACTTTCACGGCTCTATGGGCGTTTTATAAAGGAAAAATAAAAGAGAAAATAGGAATAATTGTATTAATTATTATAGCATTAATAGACTTAATCCCAACTGGGAAAAAATATTTAAATGAGAATAACTATATGGATGCATATACATTCCAACAGTTATTCAAGCCCTCTGATTTAGATAAAGCAATACAAGAAGATCCCGATTTATATTATCGAGTTTATGATGTAAGGCAAAGTCCTTTTAATGATTCTAAAGCTTCAGCGTTTCATAAATCTATTGGTGGATATCATCCAGCAAAAATGCAAGCATATCAAGATTTAATATCAGCACATATAGGAAAATTCAACGGGGCAGTTCTTTCTATGTTAAACACAAAATATATTATCTCTAGAAATAATGAAGGACAGGAAATATATCAAATAAATCCTAATGCTTTAGGAAATGCTTGGTTTGTAGAAAAAAGCAAAATAGTAAATAATAAAAAAGAAGCTTTAAATGCCCTAGAGGCTGCTTCTTTAGGAAATCCCCAAAGCGATAGTGATTTTAAACCTGAAAAGGAAGTTGTTATAACAGAGGATTTTGCACAAAAATTAAAAAGCACTCAATGGAATTTATCAGATGATGACAATGCTTCCATAATTTTAAAAAGCTATAAGCCCAATGAGCTAATTTTTACTTCTAAAAATGAAAATGACGGATTTGCAGTTTTTTCAGATATCTATTATCCTAAAGGATGGGTAGCAAAAATAGATAATAAAGAAGTGGAAATTCATGAAGTAAACTTTTTATTAAGAGGCTTAGAAATCCCCGCAGGTGAGCATACAATAAGCTTTTATTTCGAAGCTCCTTCCTTTGAAAAAGGAGAACGACTTGGTTTTATTGGAAGCATAGGCTTAACTTTGTTATTAATAGTTGCAGCTGTTCAAAACTTAATTATTTGGAATAAGAAGAAAACAGCAAAATAAAAATGGAAATTATGTCTCAACCCTATTTAGTTTCAGCAAGAAAATACCGTCCGCAAACTTTTGAAAGCGTTGTGGGACAGGCACATATAACTACAACCTTAAAAAATGCAATTAGAAATAACCAAATTGCACATGCATATCTATTTTTTGGACCAAGAGGTGTAGGAAAAACTACTTGTGCTCGAATTTTGGCAAAAACAATTAATTGCACAAATCCAACTCCAGATTTAGAAGCTTGTGGACAGTGTGACACCTGTCTTGCTTTTGAACAAAATGCAAATATGAATATTTTCGAATTGGACGCTGCAAGTAATAACTCAGTAGATGATATAAGAAGTTTGACCGAACAAGTACGTTTTGCACCGCAACAAGGAAAATATAAAATCTATATTATTGATGAGGTTCATATGCTTAGTACCTCAGCATTTAATGCTTTTTTAAAAACATTAGAAGAGCCTCCACATTATGCGATTTTCATACTAGCAACAACAGAAAAGCATAAAGTACTACCTACTATTTTATCAAGATGTCAAATCTTTGATTTTAAAAGAATTCAAATAAAAGATATTGCAGAACATTTAGCTAGGATTTGTGAAAAAGAAAATATCAAATATGATATGAATGCCTTGCATATCATTGCTCAAAAAGCGGAAGGTGGAATGCGTGATGCTCTATCAATAATGGACAGAATTGCAAGTTTTTCAAACCAAAATATTAATTATGATTCTGTCATTGAGCATTTAAATATATTAGATGCAAGTGTATATTTCGAATGGACAGAAGCCTTCTTAAGACAAGATTATGCGCATGCACTAATCATTTTAGATAAGCATTTACAATTAGGTTTTGAAGGAGATATGATTATCGAAGGTTTGGCGGAACATTTTAGAAACTTATTATTGAGTAAAGATGAACGTTTATTACAATTAATTGATTTACCTGAAGAGTTTAAAAGTCAATATTACCAACAAGCTAATATCATAGAAGAGACATTCATAATCAATGCCTTATCTATTTTAAACAAAACGGAATTAGATTATAAAATTACTTTAAATAAAAAATTGCTACTTGAGGTAACTTTAATTAAGTTGGCACATTTGAATCAATTTAGTCAAATCCCTAGTCCAGAACTTGATAGTGTAAAAAAAAAGCATGATAAGGTAGCAATAAATCAATTAGAAAATAAAAATAATAATACAGGAAATGCTCGTGATGAAAATATCATCTCTGAAGCTGAAGAACAAAATCTGCAAACTAAACCAAAGGAAGAGAATAAAAAAGAAAGCACTGCTCCCCCTTCATTAAAATTGAATCAAGAGCAAAATGCTTTAAAAAAATTACATAAAGAAAATAAACCGCAAGTTGCAAGCACTCCACCTTCATTGCAATTGAAAAAGAAAAGAACTTCGCTACAGGATATGCATCAACAAGTTGCTAATTCCTTAGATGAAGAGATAGAAGTGGAAATTAATTTAGAATTAGTTCATAAATATTTTGATGAATATAGAGAAAGCTTAAGGCCTTTTCCAGAAAAACATCCTATGTTAACTCAATTAGAACATGTAGATATAGTATTGGAATCCAAAGATTTAATACGATTTATGTGTCATTCAACAATTAATCTGAGTTATGCAGAAAAGGCAGCAGAGGAGTTTAGAGAATTTATTAGAGAAAAAACCCAAAATAAAATAATACGTGTTTTAGCACAATTAGATCCTGACTCTAAAAAGGAAATTGTGATCGAAAAGCCTATCTCTAAATTAGATATTTTTCATGAAATGGTGGCAGATTTCCCTCATATTGCAGTTTTAAAATCCAAGTATAAATTTGATGTGGAATAATATATGAATAACTCCTTACGATTTATTGAAACCATCGCTGTTTATCCGAGATTTATTCCTCTGCTTGAACAGCATATTTTTAGAATAAAAAAAACGGCATTACAAGTAGGGATTCCTGACATTAATGATTTTATTTCATTAATTCTCAAAGATTTAGAAGAGTTTTCTTTATACATAAAGACTGGTCGTATCTATCGGTTAAGCTGGATTTACTGGAATAAAGAGTTTATTTACTCCTGGGACCACCGAGCTTTCCCCACAACAAATTCTACATCTTTAGGAATCCATAAAATAACTTATAATCTAAATGATAAGTTTATAAATTTAAAAACAAATCATAGAGAAAACTATAGTGAAGCTCTAAAATTAAAACCTCAGTTTCAAGATTTACTTTTTATTAATCAAGACAATATTATAACAGAATCTAGTATTGCAGCAGTATTCTTTAGAAAATCAAATTTGTGGCTTACTCCTTGTTTATCAACTGGCTGTGTGGATAGTACATTCAAACATGCATTTGCCCAAAAGCATAATATTATTCCTTGTCGCTTGCATTATACACATCTTAATATTATGGATGAAATATACTTGGGAAATGCGATTAGAGGTTTATGGAGAATTAAAGTAATTCATTAATATAATACCATTTTATAAAAACTTTAGCTATATTTATACTTAAACTTTATTTTTAAATGAGAAAATTATCTTTTCTTTTAATGGCTTTATGTAGCCAAATTTTAATATGGGGACAATCTTATACTGAATTAGAAGATACAAAAGAAAAAGAACCTATTAATCACTGGGAGGAACGATTAGAGAATAATTTTTATTGGAAATGGGGCAATACTGATACACGATATAAAAAATACCATATACCCGATATTGATTTACAATCCCAAGACAGAACAGATATTTTACAGCTAAAAGCTTGGCGAGGTGAACGTGTTAATGCACAAGCAGTTCTTTTCACTAAAGCAGATTTAGAAAATATAACCTTTTCTATTGATGATTTAAGTTCAAAAAAATCAAAAATAAAAAAAGAAAATATAAAGATAATGCCTGTTTCTTATGTAATGACTGATGAATTAAATAAAGGTGGAAATAGCGGATGTGGTAAAAGAACTGCAAGTTTATTTGATTCTTCCATAGTTGCCGATGTACTTAATTTGGAAACAGAAAATTGGAATTTACCTGCATATTCTACAAGACCCGTTTGGATAAATATTAAGATTCCAGCTTCTACAAAACCAGGAATATATTCTGGAAAATTCTATGCTACAGTTAATAAGAAATTAGTCCCTTTAGATATTGAATTAAAAGTTTTAAAGAATATTTTACCAGAGCCTAAAGATTGGAGTTTTCATTTAGATTTATGGCAAAATCCTTATGCTTTTGCTCGTTATCATAATGTAGAGCCATGGTCAAAGGAACACTTTCAAATAATGGAGCCAAGTATGAAAATGCTAGCAAATGCAGGTCAAAAAGTCATAACCACAACTATTACTGATAGAGCATGGAATGGACAAACGCAAGACCCTTTTGATAATATGATACGTAGAACATTAAAAAAAGATGGAACTTGGGATTTTGATTATACTATATTTGACAATTGGGTAGAATTTATGATGAAAAAGATTGGCATCAATGCACAAATTAATTGCTATACCATGATTCCCTGGGCAATGCGATTTGCTTATTTTGATGAAAGTAAAAATCAAATTGAATATTTATCAACCAATTCTAATGATCCGAAATACAAAGAGTTCTGGGCTCCTTTTATCGAAGATTTTGCTAAACATTTAAAAAAGAAAGGCTGGTTTGAAATTACAACAATTGCAATGGATGAAAGAAGATTAAATGATTTAAAAAATGTCATTAAAATTGTAAAAGAAGTGGAACCAGAGTTTAAAATTACATTAGCAGGAGTAAAATATGAAAATAGTTTAGAAGAAGACTTATATGATTATTGCCTCAATTATGGTCAAAGTTTCCCAGAAGAGGTATTAGAAAAAAGAAAGAAATTGAATCTACCTACTAGTTTTTATACTGCTTGTTCTCATCCTTTTCCTAACACTTTTACATTTTCAGCTCCAGCAGAAGCTTCTTGGTATGGATGGTATGCAATGGCTGCTGGCTTTAATGGATATTTGCGCTGGGCATATAACAGTTGGACAATAAATCCCTTACAAGATTCTAGATTTAGGGAATGGGCAGCTGGCGATACTTACTTAATATACCCAGATGCAAGAAGTAGCATCCGATTTGAGCGTTTAATAGAAGGAGTTCAAGATTATGAGAAAATTAGAATTTTAAAAGAGAAATATGCTAAAAATCCTGAAAAACTTGAAGAAATCAATAAGATTCTTGAAAACTTTCATTACCAAAAAATTAGTCCTAAAGACCCACATTTAATTTTAAAAGAAGCTAGAAAGGTTCTAAATAGTTTATAAATTTATTAAAATAATAAACAAAAATCCAGCAACCAAATGCTGGATTTTTGCTTTTTAAAAAAACTACTATAAATCTGGATCATCAAATAAATGCAAACCACCATCGGACTGTGATTTTTTCCATTCATGTAATATATGCATCATTTTAAACCTAACTACTACTTCATCCTCTAAACTTAATGGAATATTAGCAGCACCTGGGAATAAAACTTCAGCCATAGTTTCTACTTTAATTCGAGTTGCTCTTTCAATCTTATCATCAATAATCAATAATTGATAATAGCCATTACGCATTTTATCCATTGCCTCTTCCTCATTTTCAGTACTAAACACCTCCATAGGAAACTGTTTAATTTCTTTCATAAACATATCCAATTTCGTAGCCGGATGTTTTAAAATCAATGCTTGTAATATTTCCATTTTTATCCTTTATTTTAATATGCACGAGCAAATAATACTCTTTGCTTTGAAGGCTTTCCAGTTAATATACATTTTCCTTCTTCTTCAATATTATTTAATGGTATACAACGTATAGTAGCTTTAGTTTGCTTTTGAATCTCTTCCTCAGTTTCTGCCGACCCATCCCAATGAGCAGATACAAAACCTGTTTTTTCATCTAAAATTTTTACCATTTCTTCCAAAGTATCAGCTTTTGTTATGTGATTATCTCTAAATGCTTTGGCCTTTGAAAACATATTATCCTGAATCTCCTCTAACAAATTAGGAATCCTTTTAATTACTTCATCTATAGCAAACAACTCCTTAGTGCCTTCATCTCTTCTTGCTAATTCAATTTTTCCTTGAGCTAAATCACGCAAACCTAAAGCTAAACGAATGGGAACACCTTTCATTTCATGTTGTGCAAATTTCCAACCTGGCCTTCTAGTTTCATCTGCATCTATATTTACTCGAATACCTTTTTCTTTTAATTCTTTAGCTAAAGATTCTAAGGTTTGCAATAACTCCTGTTTTTGTTCTTCACCTTTGAATATAGGTACTATTACAACTTGGATTGGCGCTATGCGTGGAGGAAGTACTAAACCTTTGTCATCACTATGTGTCATGATAAGTCCTCCAATTAAACGCGTACTAACTCCCCAACTGGTAGCCCAAACATATTCCATATTATTATCCTTATCTGCAAATTTCACATCAAAAGCCTTAGCAAAGTTTTGACCTAAAAAATGAGATGTTCCTGCTTGTAAAGCTTTACCATCTTGCATCAAAGCTTCAATAGTATAGGTATCTTCTGCACCAGCAAATCGTTCACTTTCTGATTTTACTCCCTTAATTACAGGCATAGCCATATAATTTTCAGCAAAATCCGCATAAACATCTATCATTTGCTTTGTTTCTTGAATCGCTTCTTCTTTTGTAGCATGAGCTGTATGTCCTTCTTGCCATAAAAACTCTGCTGTTCTTAAAAATAAACGAGTGCGCATTTCCCAACGTACAACATTCGCCCACTGATTAATCAATAAAGGCAAATCTCTATATGACTGGATCCAATCCTTATAAGTATTCCAAATAATAGCCTCTGATGTTGGTCGAACTATTAACTCTTCTTCTAATTTCGCCTCAGGATCAACCATTAATTTACCAGCTTCTTCAGGATTGTTTTTTAATCTATAATGTGTTACAACAGCACACTCTTTAGCAAATCCTTCTGCATTTTTTTCTTCTGCTTCAAATAAACTTTTAGGAACAAATAAAGGGAAATATGCATTTTGGTGTCCCGTATCTTTGAATTTTTTATCTAAAATGTCACGCATGTTTTCCCATAAACCAAAGCCGTAAGGCTTGATTACCATACATCCTCTAACTGCGGAATAGTCAGCTAGTTCGCCTTTAAGAACTAAATCGTTGTACCACTTATTGTAGTCTTCTTTTCTACTTGTTATTACTTTACTCATAGTTTTGATTAAACCTCTAAATAAATTTGTCGTCTAATATATGAATTATTAGATGGATAATCTACAAAAGTAGTATATTTGAAGTCAATTTTGAAAATTATAAGAAATTGATTATTTTTATACACTATATTCTTAACGATTAAAATAGGAATAACTATGAAACGTGTGATATTTGCAGCTATATTTGGGTGGGCCTTATGGGCAATGCCTACGCATGCACAGAAAAATACTTATTATGATGATATTTATTTTTCTGGTTCTGATGCTGCAGCAGAGGCAAATGAGGAAGCTAAGACTTCTTCACAATACAATAACAATTCCAATGCATATGCGAATAGAGAATATGCAAATTATAACAATTATGAAGACTACGATGAAGTGTATTTAGACTATGAGGAAGATTCCTACACCACTCGTATTAGGCGATTTTATCATCCCGTAAGTTATTATGGATACTATAGTCCCTTCTATTCTCCCTATTGGATGAATTCTTATTATTCTCCTTATTATGGTTACCGTTCTGGCTTCTCCTTTGGAGTAGGTTTCGGATGGAGCTATGGATATGGAGGACATTTCGGTTGGGGCTATCCTAGCTACGGCTACTATAATCCTTGGTACGGTTATGGCTATGGTTATAATCCTTGGTATGGTTATGGTTATGGATATGGTGGTTACTGGAACGGATTCTATGATGGGTACTATTATGGAAATATAGGCAACAGACGTAATAGCTACTATGGCCCAAGAGGGCAAAGAGGTAGTGGTATATACAATCCAGGTAGCTATAGATATCAGTCAGGAAGAACAAATCCTATTTCTTCTTCTAGCAGAAATAATATAGTAAGACCACAATCTTCAAGAAGTAGAGACAATGCAATAAACAGCAATCGTTCTTCTACTATTAGACAAAACCCTAATAGAAGCTCTACAAATAGAAATAACCAAGGAGTTCAAAGAAGTAATGATGCACGTTATAGAACAACTCCATCGAACAATCGTTCTATGCAAAGACAACAAAGCACAACTCCTTCTAGAAGTATGCAACAACAATCTACCAGACCTAATAGGCAGATTCAAACGCAACCACAAAGACAAAATCAAGTACAACCTAATAGAAGTTCAACTCCTACAAGGCAAATTCAATCGAGACCTGCTAGCCCAAGCAGATCTATGTCAAGTCCTTCAAGATCGAGTGCACCAAGATCAAGCGCACCAGCTTCTCGTGGAAGTATGAGACGATAAAAAAAGAATCTTATTCTTAAAGTTCAGAGGTTATCCTAATATAAAATCAGGATAACCTCTTTTTTAAAAGAACAACCTCTTTTTTAAAAGAACAGCAGACAAATGAAAAAAATTATCACTTTCCTATTTCTATCTATATTTTTTTTACAAAGCTGTAAAAGCAACATAGAAAATAAAGAAAATACTTGGGTATTCCTCTTAGCAGGTCAATCAAATATGGCTGGAAGAGCTACAGTTGAGAAGGAAGACACTTTAACTCATCCCAGAGTTTTAAGTATTGATAGTAAAAATAAAATAATAAAAGCTAAAGAACCACTACATTTTTATGAACCGAAACTTGCTGGATTGGGAAATGGTTTGGCTTTTGGGAAATATCTTATTAATCAGATTCCCGATAGTATAAATATATTACTTATCCCTACAGCAGTCGGTGGCAGTTCAATAAGTATGTGGATAGAAGACTCTTTATTTAGAAATGTTTCTTTATTAAGTAATTTTGATAAAAAAGTACAATTTGCTCAGAAGCATGGAATTATAAAAGGAATATTATGGCATCAAGGTGAAGAAGATGCAGGCAGTTGGGAAAGTATTCAAGTCTATGAAGAAAATTTAAATATTCTATTTTCTCATTTTAGAAAACAAATTGGGAATGACACAATTCCCATTCTAATTGGAGAATTGGCTTCATTTTCTAAAAACCCTGAAAACTGGCAAGCTATTAATGAGCAAATACACTCCTATGCATCAAAAGATAAAAATGCTTATATCATTACTACCCAAGATTTAAAAGATTTAGGTGACAAAACACATTTTGATGCACAAAGCCAGAGAGAAATTGGGAAAAGATTTGCCGCAAAGTATCTTGAAATAATGCATTAAATATGGCTATAGAAAAAACTAAAGCCTTGATAAATAGTAAGGATGCATTAATTGCATGAATTATCCTATCTTTATTCAAAATAAATAATTTAAAATGAACGCTTTTAAAAATATAAAAGACTTTTACACCTATTCCAGTTTTGTTGAAAAAGAAACAGAAAGAATCAACAGCAATGAATCAGAGAATACGGAAGGAGATTTAAGATTTGATTACAAAGAATATTCACAATTAAATCTAAAAAGAATGCAAAGATGGGATAAGACCTATAAACCCTCTGAAGAAATAATAAACCGTTTAAATAATATAAACCAAAAACAAATTTGGTGGGTAATCACTGAATTATGGTGTGGAGACAGTGCACAAATATTACCTATTATTGCAAAAATTGCAAATGCTACAGACAAAATTGATCTACGTATTATTTT
>Ga0079225_10001015_pt1 | contig 15647 bp, 15 predicted proteins | sample Poulit2012_FD_76344 | JGI IMG/M metagenome (GOLD analysis project Ga0079225, IMG submission 76344) | Agricultural soil microbial communities from Georgia to study Nitrogen management - Poultry litter 2012 | ecosystem: Environmental > Terrestrial > Soil > Agricultural land | place: USA: Georgia... | reverse complement strand
ATTTCATAGTGTAAATATACTGAAAATCAGTGGTTTAGCAATGGGTGAAAGGTATAACCTATTAACAATTAGTAAATTGAAAAGGAATGGAGGTTTTTAGACAGTCTGACGTTTTGGGTATTGTCGAAGGCGGGGATTTCTAGCACAAAAGTTCATTCGAAGAACGAAATTTGAACCTTGCACAATGTCCAATCAAAGCCGTTAAGCCCCGCTTTTGGCAATACCTTGTTATCGGTTCGTTCTTCTTGTTTGCATGTTGTTTGTCCGTTCATTTTGTTCTGTCGTGGTGCGATGGCTTGGTGGCTTTTTTGCATTTTTTGTTTGATTTTGTTTGTTGACAAAAATGTAAATGTGCCACCAAAGACGTTGGCTATTGTTCGTTAAATAATGTTCTTGTTGTTCGTTTAACTCCCTTAGCTCGTCCAATTTTAATTATTTCAATTCCGTTCATTTGCTTAGCAACTTTTTCAACAAATCTATTCAGAACTTTGATTCCAGTTTTTGTCTTTATCATTGCAGCAATTTCAGATAATTTAATTTCTGGTTGTTTGTCAAGTGCTTCTTCAATGATTTTTTGATATTTACTTGTAATGTCTGAAACAACTTCTTTATTATCGCCTTGTTTGGTATTAGAAATGTCATTTTGTTTTTCAACTATTATTTCAATCTGTTGTTCTTCCCTCAATAAATTTTGTTTTTCAACTGATGTTGTTTCTGTTAGCCTTTCTTCGTTCGTAGTTTCGGTTTGTGTTTCTTTTACTTGTTCTTCTTCAGCAACTGTTTTTACTGATGAGCTTTCAGTTTCCAAACTTGTATCAATCTTTCCTTTTATTTCTTCTTTTTCGGTTTGCTTTTGAAATGCTTTAAAGTCTTTGTAAAAACGTAAATCCAATGCCTCATAGTAAATGTCATAGAATTTACGAAAACCGAAAAACGCGCCTAAAAGAATTACAGCATAATTGAAACTATCATCAAATTTTTTCAGATAGTCCAAGTTCTTAAATAGTCTTGTTTGAGCAATATTGTCTGATTTGCGAATTTCGTCACGAAGCATTAAATAAAGCGGTGCAACAATATATTGCTTTATGTCGCTTGTTGTGGTTTGAGAAATATATCCTTTTAGTTGCTCTTCTGTTTCTAAATATCTGATAATTTCGGGCAACTTAACGGTTGGGTTTGCAGAATTAAATGATTCTAAAAAATTGTGTATCCTACTACCTTCGAATGTTGGAAGTCCTTTGCTAAAAGCAAAAACTTGCCCTGCGTCATAGAAATATCCAAGGGTAGAATTTGGAAAAAAGTCATAACGGTCATAAGCGATGAGGTATTCCCAATAATTACCATTTTGAATTTTATTTGCTTTCGTACCGTGTCTTCTAAATTCTAATCCATTAAAAATATTTTCGAGTCCAATGTTAGCAATATACGTTTCTATTGGACTTTCTATCTTGCAGATTTTCCAAAGTGCCGAAATTGCTTTTTTAACTTCTCTGTTTTCAATTTCTGTTTCTATTATAGGCAAAATAGCTTCAAAAATTGGTTTTTCAAGTCGTATTCTTTGGTCAATTTTTGATTCAATAGATGCTTTGGCTTGTTGAGAAAGCGGATATACAGCAACAATATCCTGAATATCAAACTGAATAAAATCACTTTGGTTGGTAATTTCTTTTTCCAAATGCAGAATTAAATATTCTTCGTCATATTCAAACGGTGCAACCGTTTTAAATTGTTTAATTATGCTTTCTTGCGTTTCATTATTGATTTTGCCGTCAAATTTTACAAGTTGAGATTTAGGTATAAAATTATACCCAAACCTGTGAAACAGGTTAAATTGATTCCGTAATATTATACTTAGAAACTGCTTCATTTTTAAAAGTCAAAATTATTCGTTGAACGATTTGTTGTTCTTTGGTTTAAGATGTCTGAAATGGAAATTTCTGTACATTCACTTTTAAACTTATCAACTAAATCGTGAGTGTAACCGAAATACGTTAGATACAGATTTTTTCTACTTCTGGTCATCGCCACCATAAACAAAGTTTCTGCATTACTTGGATGTAAATAAAAATGTGTGTTTAAAAAGGGCAAAAACACATTATCAAAGTCAAGTCCTTTTGAACTATGATAAGTCATTAAAATTGCTTCTTTGTTTTGCTCGGCATTTTTCAACGCTCCATAACCACTCCCAATGAACTGTAATTTTATTCCATTACTCCTAAAATGTATGTTCAAATCTCCATAATCGGGTTTGCCCCACTTATTTTCTTTCTCACTCCATTGTGATTTTCCATTTGCAGCCAATATTAGATTAGCAAATTTTGTAATTGAATTAGTTGTTGGGAACAGAACTACGGAAGTATCGCCAACATTAGCACCTTTCAAGGCTTCTTGATAAATATATTTTACTTCTTCTTGTTCGCTTGATGCTTCGCATAGGCGGATGTTTACATCTTGCTTTGTCAAATCTCTTTTCGCTCCCCAAATATTCATTGATGGCAAAATCTTTTGAACAGCATTGATGATACTTCGTGTTAAACGATGTATCATATTCAAAGAAAATGCCCTTGCGTTGATTATGTCGCCAACTTGATTTGGATCTACAACTGGCTCTTGCCAACGTGGGTCTGTGTCGTAAATGGATTGATTGGAGTCTCCTGCAACAATTACTTTTTTTGCTCTATTGTTCATTGCATACAGAACTCTTGCCGGTAAGTCTTGAACCTCATCGCAAAAAATATAATCAAAATTTTGATTGTTTTTATCAACAAATTCAATGTATGTCATTACAGGAATTGCACTTGGTAAATTGAGTTCTTGCATTCCTGTTTTGAACATATCAATTAGCGAATGAGTATAAACTACAACAGCTACTTTAGCGTACGGTTCTTTTTGAATTATGTTTTTCAAAGAATGAACAAGCAAAACAGATTTGCCACTTCCTGCAAATCCTTTTACCCAAATATTTCCTGATTTTTTGGATTCAACATTAACAAATTCCCTTTGGTCGGGGTCAAGTTGATCTTCTCTTATCATCCAAGCCATAGTTTCTTATTTTTTTATTAACCCTTCTTCTCTTGAAGTAATGGTTAGGTTTTCTGAATTATACAATTTCTCTCCGTTGAATTGAGGTTTTGAATCTCTTACTTGTTGTGCAAAATCTCTCATTCCTAATTCGTCTGCTGCGGACGATAGCCAACTATATTCCCAATCATTTAGCCTGTGGGTCTCATATTTTTGCTTCCATTTTTCAAAAGCCTTTTGAATCATTTTTCTACCTTCGGGATTATTCTCTCCTTGAAGTATTCTTCCATTTTCATAAATCACACAAGGGTCAGAAGGATTTAATTCTAATGCTTCTTTCATAATCTCCTTGTATTTAGCACTATCTCTATGCTTTTGTTTGTAGGCATAATTAAATGCTGTTGTTGCATTTTTGTTTGCATTATATCCCTTTTCGTAGTATTCTAATGCTTTATCATCATAACCTGCATTTGAATACAAAACTCCAATTTGATTATAATTGTGAACACTTGGATATAGCTCATTTAGAAGTTCTAATGTTTCTGCGGCTCTAAAATCGTTACCAACTTTTTCATAAGCTTTGTAAAGTAATTCCAAACCTTGCTTTGTCGGTTTACCACCGTTTTGTTCGGCTTCAAGGTTTGCTTGTCTTTCTGCTTTCAAAACAATTCTTTGTTCTGTGGTCAATTCTTTGTTTGCAAACGGGTTTATCGGCTCAACCATTACTTGCTTTCCGTCAGCTGTTGCTCTTGCAAGTAGAAGTTTGTCAGTCGTAATTTCTAATTCCAACTTTACAGGAGTATTGCGTTTGAACCCTTGCGGGTCACCGCTTACGATTTTTATGTTGTAAAGAAGTTTGTTTACATTTCCCAAACAGATTGGCAATTCAATGGCTTGTTGTCCGTCTTGGCTTGTAACCAAATCATCAATTACAATCAAGTCGCAAGGAATATGCGTTCCTGCTCTGAGAATTACTTTTGGTGTTTCGTCTTTTGTAATTACAAGAAAGGGTTCACTTGTAATTGGCTGAATAATGTTTTTACCAAAGCCATTGTAAACAAGTGAGTGAATTGCTGCACCTGATGAAACGTGAGTTTGTAAATCTCGTGGAACTAACAAATCAGATTCTTTGAAATGTTCTTTCAAAGCGGCTTGCACATAAGGATTCTTAGAACTTCCGCCAATAAACAAAACATAATCAATTTCGTCTTTGGTTAGTGAAGCCTTTTTTAATGCCGTTTGAATAGGGCTGAATATAGTCGCAAATTCATCTTCTACAATTTTGGTTTTGTATGGAACAATTGATGAAGATTTTAAAAACGCTTTCATTGCTTCGTTAAACTCTGCATAAGAAAGTTTAGGTTCGGTCAATGTTAATAGCCCTTTTCTTGTGTCAATTTCAACACGATTTCCTACGGAAACATAATCTTTACTTGTTGCGTTGGCTGGTAAAATACGATTGTTTGTTTGTAAGGCAATGTTTTCGCAAATCATTATTTTAAGTTGCTCTGCTGATTTTAGAAGTTGGCTCACTATTCTGTTTTTTTCAGGTGTTCTAAAATCATCTTTATTCATTCCGCTTTCTTTAAGAAGTTGCGGAAACAAATAATCAATAGCAATAAGTCGGTCTATATCATCTCCACCCAATTTTTCAAATTTTGAAATAGAAAGATTTTTAGAGTAAATTCCGTTTAAGTCTTTTCCCAATTCAAGAATTGAAACATCACAAGTTCCTGCACCAAAATCAAAAACTAAAATTTTTGGGTTATCTCCGTCTGGAATTTTTATTGGGTTTTGTTCTAATGTCGAAACTTGAACATAACTAAGAAAAGCCGCATTAGGTTCGTCAATCAAGGATTGCTTGTTTATTGAAATTCCATTTTGTTCAAGTGCATAAATCAATTCTTTTCGTTGGTTTGCTTCAAAAGAAGCTGGAATACTTACTGCAAATTGAACATTTGAGGGTAAGTTTTTTTCTCTTATGTAACGGTCAATTTGTGCTTTCAGATATTGAAAGAAAACTTTTGCAGCGTCTTTTGGATTCAAAATAGTGAAGTCGCTATTTCTGTCAAGTTCACTATTATAATATTTTGAACCAAGGTCTTCGCCCAATTCCATTTTGAATGAATACCAAACATTTACACCTTTTTTCAATTGATATTTCAAATCTGCTGCACCTTTCCCAACTAATAGCTGTTGATTGTACCAAGCAATTACAGTAGGAATTTTTTCTGATGACATTATCACACCGTCATAAAGTTTTTGATTTAGCCAAATTGGAACGGTCAAAATTTCTTTTGTTTCCTTGTTAATAGTTGCAACTGAAACAACTGTTGTAGAAGTTCCAAAGTCAATACCGATAAAAGTCGTATTAAAAACGTCAGTCGTTGGTCTTGCAATTTGTGAGTTTCTTAATGCAGGGAATAAACTCTGAATATTAATATCTGTTGGCATCAGTTAAATGTATTTTCTTTTATAAATTTTCTAAGCTTATTTTTAGAAGGTAATGGCGGACCGATATACTCCTTGTCAAAACCAGGTACATTATACCAAAGTCGAATCCGATTATCCTGTATACAAATGTAACAATCATTTTTAAAGAATAGGAAATCTTCTCCCTCAAAGCCGAACTCTTTTATAACTTCTATACATTTTTGTAATGCATTCATAATAATTCAATTTATACTTGTTAATTAACTTTAGATTGTTATGTCATGCGTTTTAAGCAAAATCAAATGTGCTGCAAACCCTTGGCTTTGTGCGGTGGGTTGCACCGCTTTTGATTTTGTCGAAGCGTTGGTTCTATTTTTCATTCGTCTGTCTGTTTAATTTTAAAACTGACGTTCTATAGAGGTAACCCATAATTTACTTATATCCGCTTCTTTGTAGCAAATATCCAATCTAATCTTGTCCTATATCCGCTATTAATTATCAATTTACATTTTTTACAAATATACCTTCATCCCTCAAAGTTAACAAACTTTAGCTTATTTTTTTATTAATTCTATCAAAAAGTAGAATGTACCTTTTTATTACTTGACATAAGTCTTTTAAAAATATTTATTAGCCAAAACCTGGAATTATATATTTGAAAGTAGAAATAGCATATTTCTTAATCTTGCCTTATAATAAAGCTATTTCTTTGACGAGGTTTAAGATAATGGTTTTGAACGGATTTTACTTTAAAACTTCAATCAAAGCATAAATTTGAATTTATAAAAAATATTAAATTGTATTGACTTGATTGAATTGCATGATATGGAATTCGGATTTTATCTTGTTTTTCTAGTCCTTATTTACCATTCAAATTTTTCTCTCTTTATATTTGATTTATCTCTATTGATTAATCTAATATTATCATTTTCTAATTGGAATTGATTTGTTTCTGTCCAGTTCCAACTTTCAGCCATTCTTAGATTTACTCCATTAGCACCAAATTCTACTGATATTATATCCTCTTTTACTTTTAAGTTAATGTAGTTAAAAGTATTTTGACTATTAGCGGTATAAGGAACAATTGGGCATTCTTCCAATTCTTTAAGAACTTTCTTATCTTTTTTAAACCACTGTCTTAAGAAATCTAAATGTTTATCGGAACATTGATAACCTAAGTCTAATGCAGTTAATGCTTTGCAATTTAAATTACTAAAATCGTTTTTTGCCCCACCGTCCCAATTGCATTCACTTCCAATAAAAGTTACTACAAAAGCTAATGCTGCTCTTTCGGGTTCACTAAGGGATTTGCTTAATTCTTCATTTATAATTATTGTGTTAAAAGTGTCTTTCAATTCCTCATCATATCTATCTTCTCTCCATAAGAATTTTTCATTTTTATCCGTTATTTTATACGTATTCTCATTAAAGCTTTCTGTTGTTTTAGAATTAGAAACTAAATTATCTGGTTTGCTTTCTTCTATATTATTATTTATCAGTCCACAGGAGACGATAAAAATTAATGTTGCTATGAAAAAGTATTTTGACATCTGTTATTTTATTTTTTAGGATCGCCTATAAAAATCAGAAATGTAGCGAGGATGCTATTCTTTTGAAATTTTTAAGCGAAGTGGTAATTCAAATTAAAAAGCTTTAACTCCGAAAATTTGACTGCAACTTTTTGCAAACCCTGTGGTATAAGGTGTTTTTATTTTTCATAAAATAAAATAATTTATCAGTTGTACAATGGCCAAGCTTGTCCAAATAAGCATAAATCCAAATTCCCTTGGTTGTTGTCGTCCGTGTTTGACCGTTGTCCAAAGAAACAAAATAATTGGAATTGTTAAAGCAAGTCGTAATTTCGCTTGTCCGGGATAACGTTGAATTATCCATATTGTTCCAAGCATTAAAGTAATTCCAATCGACCCAATCGCGATACGGTCAAGAAATTTAAGTCTTTTTACTATTAAAGCATAAATTATCGAGATAAGAGCGAATCCTAATTGTAAGATTATGCTGACGAAAATAATATCTCTGTTATCAGCCCAAACAATAAAAGCCGAAAAAGCAAGTCCAATAGTAATAAATTTTTGAAATAATCCTTTCTTGGTCAGGCTGAATACTAATCCGATACAAGAGATAATTGATATAATAATTGCTGTTAACATTGAATCGTTTTTAATGTTTGCTTTCTTACTTGCATCCCGTGCTAAATAGCATAGATGCAGAATGTTCTCCTACCTCATCTCCGCTATTTAGTAACATTTTTTATAAATATACTTTCTTCTATTAAGATTTACTAATTTAGTTGTTACTTGTTCAAATTACTCTTAAAGCAAAAACTCTTATTATGTCTGAAAAGAAGTTGATAAATAATATCTGTAAAAAATGAATTTATTACATTATTCTAAATGTTTTCTGGACTATATTGAGCTTTCCCTAATCCTAATATTGGTATAAATATAAAAGCTACAAGCACTAAACCTATTGTAAAACCAACACCTTTGTTAAATGCGATGGAAAGTTGGTGATAAATAAATATTAAAATAATTACGTTAATAAAGGGAATAATGAATAAAAATATCCACCATTTAGGTAAGTTGAGAATATCCAACAGTACTATTATATTATAGATAGGTATAAGAGCGATCCATCTCGACTTTCCTGCTTTCTTAAATATTTGCATCCAAGAGACTATATAGAGAAAGGTGAAGCCTATTATAATGCTAAAATTTATAAATGATGATACTCTCTCTATAATTTCTAATGTCATATTTCTGTTATTTTAATTTGTTTTTTGTTATTCCAAATCAGCTCTTTTATAGAATAACTTCAAATTTCTATTTAAAGAAATTAATGAATTATTTAGAATTACGCTTTTAAAACTTATTTCTTAAATAATACAATCAAAACTCCTTAGTCTATCAAATTTTATCATAAAGTCTTTATATAATAGGACATAATTCCTAATTATCTCAGTCTTAATTATCAATTTACATTTTTTACAAATGTACCTTCAACCCTCTAAGTTAACAAATTTTAGCTTATTTTTTTATTAATTCTATCAAAAGGTAGAATGTACATTTTATTACCTGACATAGTTTTTTTAAGAAATTCATTAGCCAAAATCTGGAATTAGATATTTGAAAGTATAAATAGTATATTTTTTAATCTTGCCTTATAATAAAGCTATTTCTTTGATGAGATTTAAGTCATAACATTCGAACGGACTTTACTTTAAAACTTCCATCGAAGCAGAAATTTGAATTTATAAAAATTTTGAATTGAATTGCATGATGCGGAGCTACTTGTTGACAGATGTTTTTATTCATTATTTCCTATAAAATGATTCCTTGAAGTGTTTTTGTTTATTCTATTTAAGAAAACAAGATTATATATTAAAAGAAATAAGGAAACTAATACAGGCCATAATACCATATAAAAATCTATTAAATTGTCTTTGATATTTATCAGGCTATCAAACATATTTTTCCAACCTTGAATTCCCCTTTCAAAAGAAATAAAAGTAAAATATCCAATTATGCTCAACAACAAAAAGAGGATTTTTATTTTTACTTTAGATTTAGATTTGTAAAATAATTGGAAAATAAAAGCTACAAAACCTAGGATTCCAAAAATAATAGAAAAAAACAAAATTGTGGTATCTAAAAAAGAATTGTATTTAATGTTTTCAAATAAAGCAGGAATTAAGAGAAATAAACTTATTCCCATTAAATAAATAGAAGGAATTAAAGCTGATAGCACTATAGTTTTTACAATTAAATTTCGCATTTTGCTAAACATTTTCACCTTGAATATTTATCTGGGTTTTAAAAAACAGTTTTTTTATCGGCTCGACTTTTTTGCTTATTTTGCATATTCCATTTTTTTGCTTTTAAGATCAAGAATATGCTTGAAACTGTTAAAAAGTCAAAACTTATAATTCCTTCTGTTCCACTCATCATCAATGGCATTTATTGTAGTGGAGGTAAGTTTCCGTATTTCACAAGGAAATCTTCATCCCCAAGAATTGTCAAAATTTCATAGCACATCGTTTGAAATTTGCCTGCCCTGGATAAAAGCCTTTCTCTGTTCCTGCTCCAAAATCGAGGATTGTACCTTTGGGCAAAATTTGGTTAATTACCTTCAAGGTTTCAAAAATCAAATTCTTGTAAAAACTTCCAAAAAACTGTTCACAAACAAAGTCGAAATATGTTTCCCAATTGTCGTGAGGTTCTTGCATTGTTGTCTATTTTTTAAATTGGACTTAAGATTTTTTAAAAATAACAAAAATAAATTTATAACTGAAAGTTTTGATTTCTTAAAACATTCAAATAAAGATCATTTTGCCCTATGATTGGCTTAAAATGTGGTTTTTTTATTTTAATCATAATATGTTTTTACTTAGTCAAATAAATTTGATTGAGATTGGCTGTCTTTATATGTAAAAGTTAAAGGGCTTCCTTTGATAGTTTTAATATCTTCTCTTTTTCTTAGAAAATTAGAAATCTTTTGAGAACTCCACTCGATATTTAATATGTTTGAAATTTCCTTCGCTGAAAAGATTCCTTTCTTAGTTAGTTCAATTATTTTTTCTTCTGCATTATTATATTTTGATACTTGTTCTGAAACTCTTATCTCTACAACATCATCTTTTAATTGTTTATCACTGATTAATTTTCCGTTTTTATCCACAGCTATCCCTCCCTCAGAGATAAGTAAATGATTAGCATTATTTTCTTTTGACCTCGGCATTCGGATATAAATATTTCTTCCTTTTTTTAATCCATCTTGAACACCTGACCAAGTTCCTCCTTTATTACTTGATTCTGCAACATAAATTTCCGAAGCCAAACCATAAATAATAGAATTTCTCGACATTGCTAATTGTACACTCCACGGAGCTTTGGGATAAAACGTGCTGAGCACTAATACATCTCCTTCTATAATTTGCTGATAATATTTTTTAAACCCAGTATTAAAGGTAGTTATTCCTTGAGGTAGTACAATAATGCTTTGTCCTTTATATTTAAGTGCCGATTCCAAGGCTTGACGATCGACTCCTTTGGCAAAACCACTTACAACAACTTTATATTCTTCGGTAGCTTTTTTAGCTATACAATCTGTAAAATCCAAAGAGTTATTATTTGCCTTTCTTGAGCCTACGATAGCTATGGAATCCTCTTTTAATAGTTGTAGATTTCCTTTTGTATAAATAATGGTGGGTGCAGAAGTTTTTAGGTTCTTTTTTAATAATGGGGAATAATCTTTTGAAGTTATTGGAATTATATTATATCCTTGTTCTATGAGATCTTCAGCTAAAAAGGCGTAATTCGACAATTTGTTTTTGGCATCAGCAAATAAAGCTACGAATTTTGGGTCAATATTATAATCATTAATCCATTCAGATTCACTGAGGTGGAAAAAATCTTTTATCGTTTTTCCTTCATGAAAAAGTTTTACAATTAGCTCATTCTTCTTCTTTGTTCTATATGAAGAAATATGCGTTAAAGCTAACCAATATGATAATTCTTTGTCCATAATTAATCTTTAAATATCACCTCCTACTGTTCTTGCAATAACTAAAGGTGCAATCTTCACTGCTCCAAATTTAGTCAAAATTTTTCCAATTTCTTTGATAGTAGCTCCACTATCAAAAATATCATCAAAAAGAATAACAGACTTTCCATGAATTTCTTCTGGCTTCGAATAACTATACTTACCTAATACATTTTCTTTTTTTAAATAAGCATTTTGAAAAATTTTTTGTGGTTTTGTAGGGTTTATCTTAATTAAACCCTCTGAAATCGGTACTTTTAATGTTTTTGAAATTTTTTCAGCAAAGTTCTTTACTAAATCTCCTGATTCAGTTGGTGGAACATAGAGTATGTAATCAAAATGTTCTGTGCCATATCTGTGTCTAAAAGCCCTTAGAACAAGTCGTAATAGAAAGTCAGGAAAATCCCCTCCATTTTCATACTTACTTCTATGAATGGTTGCGCCTACGTTTGAAACTCCGTAAAAGCTCGCTGCAATACCGTTGACAATATTTGATGATTTGCTTTCTACTTTTAAATCTGGAAAGTAGGATGCTCTAAAATCTTCCAATTTCTTCTTAGTTGATTCTTTAAATGAAGTGTTTAAGGAAGACAAAGTCGTATTGTCACAGTTTTCGTATATATTAAAACTTTCATCTCCTAAATAATCACAAAGGAATTGCATTCTGGATCGATTTGTTTTTACATATTCAACCATTGATTCCAACTCTTTTAACTTTTGTTGACGAAGCTCTTCAAAAGCTTTGGTATTTAGATTTGGGGCATTATATTGATATTCATATTTTTTAGATCGACCATAAATAACCTCCTTAATAATTCCTTGATCGATTAAGTCTGCTTTAATTACTCTAACTTGCGTCTGTTTTAAATTAGTAGCTTTCATTATTTCACGCTCTCCTAATGGTTCTTGTTTTAAAGCATTTATTACTTTCTGATATTTATTAATATTTGGTCTTCCACCATCAATAAATGATTTAGGTAATTTATAGTCTTCTTCTATTCCATTTATGTCTTTTGTATCATTATAAAAAAGTATTATTTTTGCTGGTTTTCCATCTCGTCCCGCTCTTCCGATTTCTTGATAATAATGAATAGGAGATGCAGGTATTTGAGTATGTATAATAAATCTTATATCGGACTTGTCGATACCCATTCCAAGAGCATTAGTTGATATTATTGCTTTCCATTTATTATTCATTAAACCACTTTCAATTTCTTTTCTCGATGCTGCATCTAAACCAGCATTGTATTCTGTAGCTTTTATACCAATGTAATCAAACCATCTTGAATAGATTTCCGTATTAATTCTAGTTCCCGTATAGATAATTCCATTACCTTCTATTTGCGATAAATGCTCAGCTAACCATAAAAATTTTTCATCTTCTGACTTTACGGTTATGGTATATAATTGGAAATTTTTTCTAATAAGATTGCCTCTTAGGGTCCTAATATTCCCAGATACTTGTTGCTCAATATCTATTTGTACTCTTTTTGTGGCAGTTGCTGTAGTTGCCAAAACAGGAAAACTATCCGGTAATTGCTTAATAAGGTTTATGATTCTTCTAAATGCAGGTCGGAAATCGTGCCCCCAAATTGAGATAGTATGAGCTTCATCGATAACCACCATCGATAAGTTCATTTCTCGGGTGGCATTGATCCATTCTTGATTATTTTGTCTTTCGGGGGCAATATAGAGTATTTTTATTTTGCCATTAATTGCCTCTTGTATGGTTTGTGAATTTTCTTCAGAAGTTCGATGAGAGTTTATAAACTCTGCTTTTATTCCTCTTCTTTTTAGGTTATTAACTTGATCTCGCATTAAAGCAATTAAAGGTGAAAATATTACCGTAAGGCCTTTAAACTGAGTAGCTGGAAATTGATAACAAAGTGATTTTCCAAAACCAGTTTTTTCAATTAATAATACTCTTTGTCCCTGAAATAATAGGTTTATGGTTTCCCATTGTTCATCATAAAATTGATCGAATCCAAATGTTTTTTTAAGTTCTATTTCTGCTTGAATTCTATCCATTAGTATTTTTGAAATTTTTGCTAACTTATTTGTATCCACCACTTAATAGCCCAAGTCTAGTATTCATCATTTTTTTTCTGCTATTAAATAATATTTTTTATAAATATACAATCTTTCTTCTAAGTTAACAAACTTTAGCTTATTTTTTTATTAATTCTATCAAAAGGTAGAATGTACATTTTATTACCTGACATAGTTTTTTTAAGAAATTCATTAGCCAAAATCTGGAATTAGATATTTGAAAACTAAAACAATACATTTAATTTGTGTCCTTTGAGATGATGAACATTTTAATTTTCATTATAAACACAAGACTTATTAAAAGCACAAATAATTAAATTATCCTTTTGATCCTGTTTGTGAAAAATTGGTAAAATAAAACGACTTTCTCTATTCCGAATTTCTTACTCTCAGAATGTATAGCGAATAACAGCATCAAAATTCTTGTCGCTAAGTAGATTAGAATAATCAAAAGCTAGTCCAATGCTCAATGATTGACTAATTTGGCCCTGCAAGGTGAAGATGTGTCTCAGCTGAATTAAACGTAATTGGTAAGTGGTATGTACTCTTTTAAAAAAGCCCAAATGTAAACCTATATCCAATTCGCTCATGATTTCCTTACGGTAAAGTAAAAAAGGCGTAATTTCAAATTTGTCTTTAATATGAAATTGATAAGAAGTGTTAACATAGAACTCCCTTTGGTTCATAAGTAATTTCTCTCCATCTAATTTTACAGAAGTGCCAATCATATTTTTTGTTGCAATCCCAAAAGAGAAATTCTTAAATTGATAAAATGCGCCTAAATCCATATCTGCATTAGGCTTTAATGATTTTCCTGATTCACTGTATGAAAGTTGGAATTTATCCCAATCAATTAAATCAAGATTAAAAGCTAGTCTCCCTCCAAGGCTAATTGTATGATTTTTGTTTTTTCCCAATTCGAATTTATGCGTATATCCTGCATATACAGTATTTCTACTGTAAAAGGAGTATTGATCGGAAAGGATTCCAATATTATAAAAAGAAGCTTTATTTTTTAAACTTCCAATATGATTAAGAGAAAAAACAGGTGGTTTATTCCAAAGATGTTTTTCATTTTCTACGAATCTATATTTAGTATAGAGTGAGAAATTCAACTTTTGATCATCTTTAAGTGGTATGGCTGCAGTATTATAATAGTTCATGTCCTGAAAATAGATATTCGGTCGCAGAGAACTTTGTCCATAGCTAAAGGAAAAAGCCATAAATGTCAATAATATTAAAAAAGCTTTTCTCATCTTAGTTGATTGAAATCGTTAAAGGTGTTTTTGATAAAATTACCCAATTCAGTATCATGATTCCCTCCTGTATAGGTATAAAGTGTAACATCGCTTCCAGATGCTTCCAAACCTTCTTTTGCATCAGTAGAATTGTAATAGGGTACGGTATCATCGGCATCTCCGTGATGCAAAAACACTTTTCCTGTAGCTGTCCAGTTTTTATAAAAAGAATTTTGGGTTAATATAGTGCGATATTGTGTATCTGTTCCATCTAACACTTTCGACAAAAAATAGGGTTTAAAAACTTTATTCGGTTGAAAGGAAGGAACAACAATAGAAGACATTTGATCAAATACAGGATAGGAGTATATCTGATCGGTAGGTCTTTTTAATGGAGAAAATTTATTAATGCTATAAACAGACCATGAAATAATTGGCATAACTCCTAATTTTTCATTTCCTGATTTTAAGCTCTTATCATGATATTTTTCATAATTAAGAACTCCCGCAAGACTTGAACTTGCTGCCACGGTAAATGCAGCTGCATACTGTTCTTGTATGTATTTATGTGCCGAAAGACAAGCCCCGCCACCTAAGGACCAGCCTGTGAGAAATAATTGATTATCATAAGAATAATTATTCTCAGAAAGATATTTTTTTACAGCCAAAAGACCATCAATATTAGAAAGAAACATTTCAGGAAAATACATATAAGGGTGTTCTTTTCCTAAGGTAAGACCATAACCGATATAATCAGGAATAAAAACCACAAAACCTTTAGAAGCCCATCCCAATCCCATATTCCTTACTTCTCTATAATTATCCGTGCTTCCTGTATATAGAGAGGGAGTAATATTATCAGCATGCAAAAGTTTTGAAGGGATTTCTGTACCGTGACAATGCATAATGAGGTCAACCGTATCAATTCCATTAGGAATAATAATAAGTCCACGTGTATCAATTGGCTTTCCCATGTATTCGGTGCGGTAAGTAATGGATATTAGACTTAGGTCGTACTCCGCCCAATCTTGTGCAGAAAACTCATTAATTCTTTCTTCTACTTCAGATTTTGTTAGGTAGCCATTAGTTTTTACTTCAATAATGTCCCCTCGATTGGCTGTTTTTAAACTTAATTCGTCTTTTTGGCAAGCCCATAGTAGCAGAGCCATAAGAGTGAATAATGTATAGGTTTTTAATTTCATATTTATCAACTTTTGAATGGTATTTCTTTGTTTTAAATACTACATAATGCACTCATGCTCTTCAATAATTAGCAATTACACAATATTTATATAGTCCATCTCCGCTACTTAATACCAATTTATATATTTTATAAATATACTTTCT
>Ga0079225_10001013_pt1 | contig 15651 bp, 12 predicted proteins | sample Poulit2012_FD_76344 | JGI IMG/M metagenome (GOLD analysis project Ga0079225, IMG submission 76344) | Agricultural soil microbial communities from Georgia to study Nitrogen management - Poultry litter 2012 | ecosystem: Environmental > Terrestrial > Soil > Agricultural land | place: USA: Georgia... | reverse complement strand
TACTTAATTGTTATGATACGATGTACTGGAAGGAAGTGATAAGAAATGAAACAATCGAAACTTTGTCCGAGATTTGAAAAAGCTGTTTCATTACTCAGCCAGAGGTGGACGGCGCTGGTCATCTACCAGATGCTTGACACACCACAGCGATTTGGTGCTATTCAGTCGGCCATCGGTGTAAGTGGCAAGGTTCTTTCCGACAGACTTAAAGATATGGAGCAGGAGGGTCTTGTCAAAAGAGACGTATACCCTGAAACTCCTGTCGTAATCGAATATTCACTTACAGACAAAGGGCGTTCCCTTGAACCTGTCTTACGAGATATTGAGCAATGGTCCCAGGACTGGATTCCGTCTAAAACGTCTGATGAACCAGATTTGACCGAATCCCACCAATAAAATGAGCGTCTCTCTTCATAATGGAAGGGGACGCTCGTTTTTTAATTGGTTTCCGACCAGATGCCCAAATCTTCCGACTGTGCCCTTTCCTGCGCCTCATAAAGCAGATCGGCATGGGTATCATTGGGAGGATTGACATATGTCACTTCTGCCAGGCCCTCCCTTACCAGTATTTCATTGATCATTTCGCCATCTGCATACACATAGACCAAATATCTGCCGTAGTCATCCTGAGCGGGCCCCGCATCAAATTCCACTTCGATCTTTTCTGCATCCTGGAGCAGTTCACGGGTTCGTTCCGCTGCCTCTGAGCCAAATGGTTCCTCTCCATGTCTGGAATGCTTTGTTTCCGGCGTATCAATCATCAGGTATCTGAAACTTTCACTGGAACCCTCATAATTGAAGCGTGTCGTATCCCCGTCGATGAATTCATCGACAGTCACCAGGATTCTGTCCGCAGGTTGATCATTTCCGGAAATTTCAGGTTCAGATCGTGGTTCACCCGGTTTTTCTTCCATTACAAGGGAAGAGGCCACAATCACAATCAATAGCAGTATTATGGAGGGAATGGTCAATTTCTTCTTTTTACGGGTATTCTGTTTCTTCATAAAAACATCCTTTTATAACTGAATCCTGTTCATTATATTATATTGACATGAAATTTAAAGGTCTGTTCATGATTAAACAGGAAAAAGGACAATCATGTTTCTCTTTTACAATGCACTATTTTTCTGCATGTCTGGTCTCTGAATCAAGATCTTCAACGGCGGGGCCTTCGATCACCTTTCCCTTACGGCTGAATCTTGAACCGTGGCAGGGGCAGTCCCAGGTCCTGTCGCTCTGATTCCAGTTGAGGCTGCATCCCATGTGAGTACAGCGGTTGTCCATGATGTAATAGGTGTCATCCTCTCTGTACAGGCCTTTCTTTGAGGCCCCATCCCTGACTGTCATTCCCTGTCCCGATTCAAGTTCTGCTTCCTCTATATCGGGAAGTTTGACAATCATATTTTTCGCTTCTGATCCGACGATATGAACCGGATTCGAGAGGTGCTGTTTTAATTGTCTGAATGTTCCTTTGTTTCTGTGGGGACTCAGCAGTGCTTCATATCTGTTTTCTTTACCTTCAATCAGATCGCTTATGATCATGGAGGAAAGTACGCCATTTGCCATGCCAAACTTGTTGAATCCGGTAGCAACAAACCGGTTTTCATGATTTTTATCGAAAAGGCCGATAAACGGCAGTGAATCGGCTGTCATCAGGTCCTGGGCTCTGTAGGCATTAAGGATTTCTTCATTATTTGTTTTCTGATCTGCGTACAGTTTCAGTTTATCAAGCTGGGCCGCCATGTCTTTGGTTTCATGGGACATGTGGCCAAGACCGCCGAAAAGGACAGTGGGTAAGTCATTTTCCTCGTTTACGATATTCCTGATGGAAAGGGAAGCGCCGTCATAACCATTCAATGAAAGATTTGCCGGCGGGGGAGTGCTGGATGTGACGACGAGACCATAACCATAGCTGATTTTAAAGCTGTTGAAGTACAGACCATCAATATCGAGAAACGGAAAATGTGTCGCAATGACGAGCTTCCCGAAGTTTATTTCAAGACCTTCTGTCGTGGACAATTTGTCGCCGTCAACCGTCTCCGCACGGGTGTGTTCAAATATTTTGACACCTCTACTCTGCAATACTTCAATTATCCCTCTCAGGAATTTAAGAGGATGGAACTCCGCCTGGTTTTTCATCACCAGCTCAGCAGAAGTTTCAAACGGCAGCTCCAGACCGTTTTTGGAAAGCCTGCCTTCGATGCCGAGTTTTTGATAGGCTCCGGCTTCTTTTTCCAAATCTTTATGGGAATTATCATAGACAGCATAAATAACTCCGTCTACGCGTTTGAAATCGCAATCGATGGCGTGCCTGTCTATGATATTCTCGATTTCATCAATCGCTTCCATCTGAGATTCATAGTAGAGACGGGCGGAACCCTCTCCTTTCAGACTGCTGAGCTGTCCGTAAAGCAGCCCCTGCTGGGCCATGATCCTTGCTGTTGTATTTGCTGTGGTGCCTGAAACCAGGGTGTTGCCCTCAATAACTGTCACTTCATGGCCGTCTAAAGAGAGCTGATATGCATTCATAAGCCCGCTGATGCCGCCGCCCACTATCAGAACTCCGGTCTTAAAATTTTCTTCCGGGGCAGGGAAAGAGGGGAGTTCGACCGAAGAGCTCCAGAATGAATTGTTTCCATCTGAAAAACTACTCATTTTTAGCCTCCTAAAGGATTTATGAAGTTATACCCTGATTTCACATAATATACTTATACACTTCAAATAATGATAAAGTGTAAATTTGTCTTAATAAAGTTATGAAAACCACTTGAAAAGATCACACAAAACGTATAGTATATATATCAGACGTTGAAAAACGATATAAATAATATTAACGCGGGATGGAGCAGTCTGGAAGCTCGTCGGGCTCATAACCCGGAGGTCGGTGGTTCGAATCCACCTCCCGCAATTTTTTAATTTTATGGAGGTCCCGTGGTGTAGCGGTTAACATGCCTGCCTGTCACGCAGGAGATCGCGGGTTCAATTCCCGTCGGGACCGCCATTTTTATATCATACATAACAAGGTTCAGTAGCTCAGTCGGTAGAGCATGTGATTGAAGCTCACAGTGTCGGCGGTTCGATTCCGTCCTGAACCATATTATGGCGGTTGTGGCGAAGTGGTTAACGCACCGGATTGTGGCTCCGGCATTCGTGGGTTCGATCCCCATCATCCGCCCTTGGTTAAAAATTATATGCGGGTGTAGTTAAATGGTATAACCCCAGCCTTCCAAGCTGATGTCGTCGGTTCGATTCCGATCACCCGCTCCATTTTATTCCACAGTAGCTCAGTGGTAGAGCTATCGGCTGTTAACCGATCGGTCGTAGGTTCGAATCCTACCTGTGGAGCCATATGGCCCGTTGGTCAAGCGGTTAAGACACCGCCCTTTCACGGCGGTAACACGGGTTCGAGTCCCGTACGGGTCATCAAACAGAAGTGAGCTTCTCACTTCTGTTTTAATTCCAATATGGACAGTTGGCCGAGCGGCTGAAGGCGCACGCCTGGAACGCGTGTATACGGCAACCCCGTATCGAGGGTTCGAATCCCTCACTGTCCGTTATTACCCCTTGAAACCAGATGGTTTCAAGGGGTTTTTCTTTTATGTGCCAGTTTAACGGCTCTACGTCAAATAGGGTTGATGAACGGTTAAGTCTGCGCGCCTGACTTGCGATGAGCGAGTTAGGCGCTCCTTTTTGTTTTGGGCTGGTATAACCGTGTCATCAGTAATATCCGGTCCTAAAATGTGTAAAGTTCCGATAGCCAAAAGCCGCGTGTTTTTGAGATGAAGACTTATTATATGATATTAAAAATGAGTGGGGCAAAAAGTTCTAAGGTTTCGTCCAGTGGACGGACCAATTTGTTTTACTTGGCCATTTTTTGACGCTAAAGTCAAGCCATAATTATTTCATATTGAAGTAATTAATTTTTTCTTAATTTTATTTTTGCATAAATAGTTAGAAACGTTGAATTATCAATGATACCAGCGGTTACAGACTAATTAATAGCATCTGGTCTTAATAGTTAGTGTGAAATTATATAATTCAGTTATTTTGAAAAATATGAAATGTAACCGTTTACAAAAATCGACTGTAGTGGTACATTTAAAAAGTGAAGGGGGTAAATAATGAAAGGGTTATATGCTGAAATTTTAAATGAATATAACAATGTCGGGAGAATAGAGTATGGAGATTATTTCATATGAAGATTTAAGAAGTATCGTTAAAAGCGGTGATGTGATTTCCATTGCTGCTTTGTCCACAGGAAATTTGCCCATGGAAATTTTTAAGTATTTGGCGGAGCAATATGATGAACATGGAGAAACCGATAATCTAACTTTTATCGTGTCCAATGATATCAGCGATTTTGACGATGGTTTTGATCTTGATTCTTTCGTCTCTCGGGGGATGGTTAAAAGAATAATTACCAGTCTGATGGTCGCTTCGCCCATTACTGTTGAAGCAATTAAAAATAACGAACTTGAAGCATATTTTCTGCCGCAGGGTATCATAGCAACCCAGTACCGTAACCACTCATCTTCTTCACCCGGGATGATTTCCAAAATCGGCTTAAATACGGTTGTGGATCCAAGACTGTACGGAGGTAAAATGAATGATGCTGCTCGTGAAGATTTGGTTTCCCTGATTGAGATAAATGACGAAGAGTATCTGCATTACAGATTTCCGAAGGTTGATATTGCTCTTTTGAGGGGAACATACGCTGATGAGAGCGGGAATATTTACATGAGCCACGAGTCTCATCTCGGTGAAGGATTCAGCGCTGCGTCTGCTGTAAAGAGCAACGGGGGCAAGGTTATCGTACAGGTGAAAGAAGTGATTGAAAAGGGGAGTTTTAATCCGCGGGATGTGTTTATTCCTTCGGAGCTCATCGATTATGTAGTTGTTAACAAAAATCCAAAATATCATAAGCAGGTGATACAGACTTATTATGATCCTGCTCTATCCGGCTATCACAGAATTTCATACAGTAAGGAGAAGTTTTTGGAGCTCGGTGCGAGAAAAATTGTTTTAAGACGCTCAGCTCAATTCTTAAAACCGAAGCAGACTGTCAGTATAGGTTACGGAATTAATAATGAACTATCAAATGTATTGAGGGAAGAAAACGCAGACCATCTTGTCAAATTGAATATTGATACCGGTATATTCGGGGGTATTATCGGCAGCAGAAATCATTTTGGCATGAATTACAATCTGGATGCACGGATGCGTCACGATATGACATGGGATTTTATTTATAACGGGGGTCTGGATATTGCATTTTTAAGCTTTGCTGAAATTGATAAATCCGGCAACGTCAACGTTTCTAAATTCGGGGAGAGAATGAATGGCAGCGGAGGGTTTATAGATATCAGCCAGACGGTAAAAACGTTAATCTTTTCAGGGACGATGGTCGTCGGGAGCGAGACTCGCTGTAAAGACGGCGAGCTGATGATTGATCGTGAAGGGTACTCCAAAAAGTTTGTCGACAGCGTACAGAGTATGGATTTTAATGCCGGCTATTCCAGGGAACTCGGCCAGGATGTATATTATGTTACCGAACGCGCCGTCTTTCAGCTGTCTGATTCAGGCATAGAGCTGATTGAAATTGCTCCGGGACTGGATTTGCAAAAAGATGTACTGGGGCAGATGGATTTTGAGCCTGCAATATCAAAAGATTTAAAAGTAATCAGCAGCGAACTGTTTCTGGAAAAATGGGGGAAATTAACACAATCAATTAAAATATAATCATTAACAAAGGGGTAAATGTAAATGAATTATGATTGGATTAAAACAAGAGCAGATTACGATGAAGTTAAAGCGGCTATAATAGATCCGGTAAAGGGAACCGAGTGGTCATATCAGGATTTAAATATACGTGCTGAAAATCTGGCGAACTATTTACAGGATCAGGGGATTAAACGCGGGGATGTCGTCGGTATTCTCGCACCGAATGATGTGGCGATATTTGATTTGCTGTTCGCTTCATTCAAGACAGGTACGGTATTCCTGCCGATTAACTGGCGGTTAAAACCCAAAGAGATTCAGAGCATCATTTCCGACTCCGGTGTAAAAATGATATTTTATTCGCTGCGTCATAAGGAAAGTTTAACGGGCACACCGGAAGAACTGCTTCATATGGATATAGATTCAGCAGAATATGATGACATCTGTAATCCGAAAAGTCACCGTCCATTTAAGACGGTAGATGTTGAAAGCGATGAACTTGCCTCTCTTATGTATACGAGCGGAACGACAGGCCTGCCAAAAGGGGTAATGTTTACTTATGAATCGTTCGTCGCGAATATGATAAATACAGCACTCACATACAAAACAAACGCAAAAGAGACATCGATTATCTCAACGCCGATGTTCCATGTACTCGGATTGAACGATACGGCACTGCCGTTGGTTATGGCGGGGGGGACGCTTGTACTTCAACGTTACTTTGACGGCGAGGAATTGAATGATCTGATGGCTAAGTACAAACCGGACTATCTGATTATGATACCGACAATGTATTACGGTATGCTCGTCGCTCCGAATTTTAATATTAATAACTTTAAAAATATTAAATATCTGGTTCAGGGCGGATCGTCACCGCTGCCTTCTGTTCAGAAGAAGTTTGAAAGTATGGGGTATTCACTGGTTAACGGCTATGGTCTTACAGAAGCGCCGCTCGCGATGGTAAATACGCCGCACAACTCAAAAATAAAACCGATGAGTATCGGCAAGTCGATAATGTTTGTAGATAATAAGCTGCTGGATGACGAAGGAAATGAAGTCGGTGTGGGCGAAATTGGCGAACTCGCTATTAAAGGGAAAAACGTTACATCGGGTTACTGGAACAAGCCGGAAGAGACAGCCAAAGTATTCAAGGACGGCTACTTACTGACAGGCGACCTTGCTAAAAAAGATGAAGACGGAGATATCTTTATCGTTAACCGCAAGAAAGAACTGATTATCACCGGTGGTGAAAATGTGCTGCCATCGGAGGTTGAAGCTGCTCTGTCTGAGCATCCTCTTGTCAGAACAGCGATTGTTGTCGGCTACGAGAGCCCAGAATACGGAGAGTCTGTATCTGCGGCGATAGTACTTACGGAAGAAACAGAGGATTTTGAAGAAGTGCTGGATAAACACGTCAGAGAACGTATTGCGGGTTACAAAATTCCAAGAATGTACCTGAAGATGGCGGATGTCCCGTTAAACTCAACATCTAAACCGGACAGAATGGAAATCCAGAAATTAATGAATGAAAAAGCCCGGGAGAACGGTATTAGAACATAAATAAACAACTAATATTTAGAAGCATTATCATATATAGCGGAGGGAATTACTATGACAGAAAAAGAAAGAATACTAAACGAACTATACCCAGAAGATTTAATGAATGTATCTAAAGAACTGACTGACGGCGAAGTGAGGTTTTTAAAACAGCTGGATGATTTGCTGGAAACTAAATACCGTGACTCCATTAACGAGCACTGGGTAAACGCGACAGTACCTGAAGATTTTTTTGATGAAATGGGCAAGCTGAATTACTTTAGAAATCCGTTATTGTTTGAAGGGCGTGAAGGTGCTAAAATGCCCAGCCATCTCTTCCAGTTCTTTATGTCATATACAATAGCACGATTCGATGTATCTTTAGTGACGCTGCTCGGTGTTCACCAAGGGCTCGGTCATAACGCCTTCTTATTCGGCGGGTCAAAAGAACAGGTGGCGCATTATATCCCTAAATTGCAGTCGCATGAACTAAGGACGTGTTTTGCACTGACTGAACCCGAACACGGTTCGGATGTAGCCGGAGGTCTTGAAACGACTGCAAAACGTGAAGGCAATGAGTGGATCATTAATGGTGCTAAAAAATGGATTGGCGGCGCGAACGTATCAGATGTCATTCCTCTGTTTGCAGTAGATGTGGAAACAGGGAAACCGAAAGGATTTATCATCCGGCCGGACCAGGAAGGTGTCGAAATAGATATTATTGAAAACAAAGTTGCGTTACGGATTATTCCGAATACAAACATCCGTCTGAATAATGTAACCGTTAAAGAAGAAGACAGACTGCAAAATATAAACAGCTTTAAAGATATTGCAAAAATACTTTATTCTACTCGCGCAGGCGTATCTTATATGGCAACAGGTGCTATGGCAGGTGCATTGCGTGCAACTCTTGACTACGTGACAGAGCGCAAGCAGTTTGGCAAAGAAATCAGCAAATACCAGCTGATCCAGGAAAAACTCGCGATGATGCATGGAAACCTGTCTCACGCGATAGCTTTATCAGCACAGCTTGCACGCATGCAGGAAAACGGTGAATACGATGAAGTGGCGACCTCAACTGCAAAAATGATGAATGCCTTAAGACTGCGCGAATCGGTATCCATGGGACGTGGAATTACCGGCGGTAACGGTATTCTGGCAGAGTACGATATTGCGAGATTCTTCTCCGATGCTGAAGCTGTTTACACTTATGAAGGCACGCACGAAATCAATGCCCTGGTAATTGGCAGAGCGTTAACCGGAGACTCGGCGTTTATATAGAAAACAGATGTCTGTTACGTATAAAGATAAAATAATTTGGAGGGTTTTCCATGACGATAAGAAAAGCAACCGTGCTGGGCGGCGGAGTTATGGGCAGCCAAATTGCTGCCCTGCTCGTTAATGCAGGATTAAAAGTGAAAATACTCGATATAGCAATAGATCAAAAAGATCCGAATAAAATTTCTAGAAAAGCCTACGAGACAATTACGGATAAAAAAAGGCCGCATCTGTTTGATTTAAGTTTCGCACCGAACTTAACATACGGCAACTTCGATGAAGATTTGCAACATGAAGGTGATGCGGATATTTATATCGAAGCAGTTAAAGAAGAGCTGGACATTAAGCACAGTGTTTGGAAACAAGTGAAAAAAGTTGCGAAAGATAATGCCTTATTTGCGACAAATACGTCGGGGATTCCAATTGAATATATTGCTAAAGTATTCGATGAAGAAGAACGAAAAAGATTTTTCGGTATGCACTTTTTCAACCCGCCGCGTATTATGAAGCTTGTTGAAATTATTCCTCTTCAGGATACGGCTCCTGAATCGGTGAAAGAGGCTCAGGATTTTGCAGAAGACAAGCTCGGCAAGGGTGTGGTTGTTGCCAATGATGTACCCGGTTTTGTAGCAAACCGTGTCGGTACACAGACGATGAATGATATTATGCACCGTGCAGAGGAACAGGGAATATCCATTTCCGATACAGATGCATTAACCGGCAGAAGTATCGGGCGTCCAAGTCTGGGGACATACGGACTGAGTGATTTGGTCGGTATTGATATCGCAGTGACAGTAACAAAAGGAATGCAGCAGGTGCCGGATGAAGAGAAATACTTCAATAATACCAAAATAGCTGAAATGCTGGTGGGACAGGGCGCCCTTGGAAGAAAAACAAAAAAAGGATTTTATAAAAAAGAGAAAAATAAAATACTCGTATTTGATCCGGAAAAGAACGACTACATTGAACAATCAAAACCTGAATTTCCGATTCTCGGCAAATTCAGTAAAGATCTGCAGGAAAATATGGATGTTATTTTTAATGCTGAAGATCAGGCGGGATTATTCCTATGGGAAACACTGAGAAATAATTTTTACTACTCAGCGATAAATGTGCCAAAATCAGCTTCGGATTACAAAGATATAGACCGTGCACTAATCTGGGGATTCAACTGGAAAAAGGGGCCGTTCCAGTTATGGGATCTGATGGGCTTTGAACGTGTTAAAAAGCGCATGAAAGAAGAGCTCGGGGAACTGCCTGAGTGGATTGAAAACCGTACTGAACCATTTTATAAAAATGGAGAATCGGTCGAGCGGGTAAGACCGGTAAGTGATTTTATTGAAAGTGAAGTGTGGAATCGCGAAGATTCTAATTTATCGGTTGTCAATACAGATCAGCTTCTGTTGAAACTGCAGAGCGGCAATAATATTATTTCCGACGGTTTCGCCAAAGACCTGATAGAAGCGGTTGATCTGCTTGAAAGCGAAGATTTTTCAAGTATGGTTTTATATGCTGATGGAAGGAATTTCAGTGTCGGAGCCAACCTGTACATGATGAAAAAAGCGCACGAATTGAAACAGGTCGAAGAATTAGTCGGACCGGCGATTGATACACTGCACGAAAGTTTCAGCCGGATGAAATATTCGCTGAAACCGATAGTGACAGCTGTTCAGGGCAGAGCACTCGGCGGAGGCTGTGAATTAGTACTGCACTCACCGTTTGTTGTTGCGGCAAGTGAAACATATATAGGAATGGTTGAAGCGGGTGTCGGGCTGCTGCCGAGCGGCGGAGGACTTGCTGAAATGTCGGACCGTATATTAAGTACGGATCACAAGCAAGACGATAAGCAGCAGTCGATGAGTGAAGTGCTGACGAATATCGGCATGGCAAAAGTATCAACGAATGCTTATGAAGCGAAGAGATACGGTTATTTAAGAGATACCGATTCAATTATTCTTAATGTGGAAAAACGTGTGGAAGCTGCATTAAATAAAGCGCGCCTCGAATCAGAGATGAACTATATTCCCAAACCTGAAGGGAAATACACTGCCCTCGGAAGTGACTTTAAAGCACTGGCGGAAGGAATGCTTGATGCTCAGCGTCTCGGCAACTTTATCAGCGATCACGATTACGAAATTACATTGAAGATTGCAGAAGTATTATCAGGCGGCGATATCCCGCGCAACACTTATGTAAATCAGCGTTATCTGCAGAAACTTGAAAGAGAGAGATTTTTAGATCTTCTGCAGAATGAGAAAACATACGCACGTATCAGTCATATGCTGGAGACGGGCAAACCGCTCCGTAATTAGTCACACGTATAAACTGAGAAAGGATGAAGTTAAATGCAGGATGCATATATAGTAGCTTATGGACGATCAGCTGCAGGGAGAGCAAAAGGCGGAGCGATGTTCCATGACAGACCGGATGAGGTGGCAGCACAGGTTCTTAAAGGAGTATTAGCCCGCGTTGACGGTAAATTCAGCGCAGATATGGTTGAAGATGTAATTGTCGGAAACTCTTTCCCTGAAGGATTGCAGGGGCAGAATATAGCCCGTTCAATAGCATTGCTTGCAGGTATGCCGAATGAAGTGCCGGGACAGACGGTGAACCGTTACTGTTCATCAGGTCTTCAGACTATTGCTATCGCAGCAAACCAGATCATGGCAGAACAGGCTGATGTACTTGTAGCAGGCGGCGTTGAACTGATGAGCGCCGTGCCGATGGGCGGTAACGAACCGACGAACAGCCCGCTGCTGCAGGATAGAGACTCAGGAGTATCTTATCCGATGGGGCTGACTGCTGAGATGGTGGCTGAAGAGTTTGAAGTATCGCGAGAAGAACAGGATGCTTATGCAGTTCAAAGCCATCAGCGTGCAAAAGCAGCGCTTGATGCAGGCAGATTTGAAGATGAAATTATTCCTATCGAAGTAAATAAAGTATCGTATAACGAAGAGGGTCCTGTTGTTACGAAAGACGAATTTAAAACAGATGAGCACATACGTCCGGATACGAATATGGAAGGACTCGCCAAGCTCAGCACGGTCTTTAAAGCAGATGGTACCGTTACAGCCGGAACATCTGCACCGCTGACAGACGGCGCAGGATTTGTTGTAGTAATGTCGGGAGAAAAGGTGAAAAGCCTCGGAGTCACGCCAATTGCGCGCTTTGTCGGGTTTAAAGCAGTCGGTGTAGATCCTAAGATCATGGGAATCGGTCCGGCATATGCCATACCGGAAGTGCTGGAACAGACCGGTTTATCAGTGGAAGACATGGATTTAATCGAACTGAATGAAGCATTCGCTTCCCAGACAGTGGCGTCTATTAGAAAAGCCGGACTCGATATAGAGAAAACGAATGTAAACGGCGGGGCAATTTCACTCGGCCATCCGCTGGGAGCATCAGGTGCAATGCTTACTGCAAGACTGCTTGCTGAAATGAAACGCAGACCGGAATCGAAATATGGTATGGTAACAATGTGTATCGGTGTCGGTATGGGTGCAGCAGGAATATTTGAATATGTAAGATAAAATCATTAAGAACCCCGTCAAACTGTCAGTTTGATGGGGTTTGAATTCTGCATTCGGACCTCACGAAAAATTATTCTATTTCACTGTAACTTTAGTGATATCAGGTTGTTTTACCGGTAGATATCTACTTGTTTCCGGCTGGTATAACAATGATTCTGCAGCCATCAACCGTATTTATTATAGAGTCAAAATCTCAATCCGGCCGTAGTGCACCTGGCTTGTTTTCCGTCTCAGCTGCTCGAATCCAAGCTGCTCGAATCTCCGGCTTCTCCAGTGGTCTTTCAACACTACCCTGTTTTTTGAAACTCTTTTTGCCTCGCTGATTGTTTCATGGGTCAGACTGTTATTTTCAGTCTGGCTGCTGATTTTCCTGATGGCGTTTGATGTTTCGATTGCTTCCTGGAACATCGGATCGAAGTATACGATGTCAAAACTGTCATCTGGCAGCGTTCTGAGGTAGTCACAGTGGTCTGCATGTACTGTTTTAATACTGCGCATCGCTTCGTCAACTTCCGGAATCTTGCTATGGTATGTCTTTAATCCTTCGGCGGTGAGCATATATAGGAGTGGGCTGGCTTCCACTGCAGTGACAGCGCCTCCTCTTCCGGTAACGAGGCTGGCTATGATACTGTCTGCTGCAAGTCCCATTGTGCAGTCGAGCACACTCATTCCCGCTGTCAGTCGGCACGCTTCTGTGAATGCATCACTTTGCCCGCCGAGAATGCGTTTTGCCCTGATCATCGACAGGCTGGGGTGAAAATTGATGGGGGTTTTTGAAGAGTAGGGAATGATTGTGAGTTTTTCTCTGCCGACCGTTGCAATGTCGGTTTTGTAATTTTCGAATAAAGTGCTGATGCTTCTTTTGTTTCTATCTATAAAAGGGTACCGATATTTGCCGGCGAGTACTTTTGCGCGGGCTGTTGCAGCCTGATCTGTCCTGCCGCCTGTAGTTATTATCATATTTCACCTGCCCTCAAATGCCCCCTGCAACAGACAGGGGGCATGGATTGTTTATTCTTCTGTTTCTCCCGATTCCTCAAGTTCAATCGTGTGGTCGAGTGATTCGGAATCTTCTTCGGCCATCGGGTTTTCACGGCTCTGCAGAACGGTCTCAAGTTCCGGGTCGAGTGGGCCGTATGCTACGACTGCGGTCGAGGATTCTCCAGGCTCTACCATTTCAGCGGCAGCGCCTGCTTCGTCACTTTTTTCAAAGTCTTCCGGGAGGTCCATCGTCAGGTTTTCAAGCGGTACTTCAGCTTCACCATCCATCTGTCTGACGGCGAGATCGAGACTGAATGCTTCCTGTGGTGAGGTGGCAACATCCGAGTTGTTCGTGAATTCGAATTCGATGACAGCTGCTTCTGCAGGCCCGGCTTCTTCTCCATCTTCAGCTTCTTCGCCTTCCGGTGCTTCTATGGTTGTCTGACTGAACTCAGCTACATTGAAATCGCCGTATTGGCCGGAGTAGGAAATATCCTGGTTTTCTTCGTCAGTGCCGGCTTCTTCGGTATTTTCCCCGCCGGCGTCTTCCTCACCGGAATCGGCACCGCCGCATGCACCGAGCAACAGCACTGTGGAGAGACCGCCGGCCAACAGATATTTTTTCAAACTCATTTCATTTTACCCCCTACTATATAGATACACTTTAAGTATAATATAATTATAAGAATAATCAATATTATTTCGATAATTGAAATAATAGTTTAATGCAGAATATGAGAATGATGCATGACGAAGTCAAATTTTATAATGAGTATGGAGAATGCCTATGTTTTCTTATCATGAAATCAATTTATACCTGGACGGCATCGAACTCCCCAGGCCCATGTCTGAAATAGAGGGGGACGCGCATGATTTCAAAGGGGACGAACTTCTTTTTCTGCAGAAGGTGAAAAAGCATTTGTGTGAAGGTCTTGACTCTGAAAGCTATAAGTCGAAACCGGTGTTCTGCATCGGCATCTGCCGGCTGAACCTGACGCGGATCGGACTCTATATCCTGCTGGAAGATGAGCTCATCTTTGTTCATGCTTCTGCGTTTAAATTCAGGGAGGAGAGAGCGGAATGGATTGTGAGCTGCTATCCCTACAGAGACATCATCTCCCTGGAGTCCAACGATGAGGACTATGATTATGAAGACTTTGAATCCGGTGTACTGTTCATCAAATTGGAAAATGAAAAAGGGGCGGTCCGCAGAAAGACGATCCGTAATATAAATCCGAATCATTTTGAATGCATCCGGGGGTTTCATGAAAAGATGCAGAGGGGAAGGTATATATAAAAATGGCTGAGAAAATGTTTCTCAGCCATTTTTATATGCCGGTTACTCCGTTGATCACGAGACCAATTGTAAGCAGGAGCCCAAAGGCAGTATTCAGTTTTCCCATGGAAGCCATGGCGGGAATGAGTTCGGGAGGAGTATCGCCTTTCCACATCCGCCGCACTGTTTTGACGAAAAGTGGTATTGAAATGAATGTAAGGAGCAGGAATATTGAACCGTATGGTTTGAAGAACGCGATCCAGAAAATGAAGACATAGCAGAATGCCAACAGGGCTGCTGTAGTCATGACTGCAAGTGGTTTACCCACAAGTATGACAAATGTCTTCCTTCCACTTTCTTTATCCTTCTTGCGGTCCCTGATGTTGTTTGCCATGTTCAACAGACCGATGGTGATCGCAACCGGTATCGAAATCAGCAGCGGAAAGTAATGCAGCGTATCAGTGTGGATGAAAAATGTGATCATGATAATAACTGTCCCCATGAAGAATCCTGCAAATATTTCCCCGAACGGCGTCCACGAGATCGGGAACGGTCCGCCTGTATAGAGGTATCCGACAGCCATTGATACAGCCCCGATGGCAAGTATCCACAGCGATGAGTTTATGGAAATGTAAATTCCTATGATTCCGGCGATGATATAGAACATGACAGCGATGTTCAGAACCAGCCGGGGTGACATTCCGTTTCGTACTATCGCTCCCGCAATCCCCACAGATTCGGCACTGTCCAGACCTCTTTTGAAGTCAAAATATTCATTGAACATATTAGTCGCGGACTGGATGAGCAGTGTGGCGATCATCATCGCGATGAACATATCCCATCTGATCGGAGCGAAAAGCAGGACGCTCGCCGTTCCGACAAGGACAGGGACAAATCCGGCCGTCAGTGTATGGGGACGCGTCAGACTGAGGTATTTCTTTATCCCTGTATGTGTTTCTGTACCTTGCATGACCATCTTCCTTTATGAATAAATATGATTACAATTTTAACACATTTAATTATATACAATACACACATATGTGAATAAATGATAAAATGGGAATAACTATGCTGAAAGAAGTGTGTATTGATGAACTTGGAAGCGTATCAAACTATCCTGGATGATATAAGTCTGGATTCGGATAAAAACTATCTGACTCTCCAACTGCCTATATATGGTATGGACATTGATGAGAAGAAGCTGTTTTCCCACTTCGAATCTGAACTTGGATCCAGATACTGGTTCCGGTCGAAAGAGGGTGCTTATAATATTGTAGGCATCGGTTATCTGGAATCAATCAGAAGAGATAAATATTCTGCATCTTCTTTGTC
>Ga0079225_10001012_pt1 | contig 15653 bp, 16 predicted proteins | sample Poulit2012_FD_76344 | JGI IMG/M metagenome (GOLD analysis project Ga0079225, IMG submission 76344) | Agricultural soil microbial communities from Georgia to study Nitrogen management - Poultry litter 2012 | ecosystem: Environmental > Terrestrial > Soil > Agricultural land | place: USA: Georgia... | reverse complement strand
GTCTTCGACCTGGCCCATTATCTAAAAATGGTGCTAATAATAAACCACCGAAAGCTAATCCAGGCAATATTAATATTCCAAAAAGAATAAATTGTTGACTAGCAAAATCATACTTCAATAATTGATATAAAAATAAGAAATACCAATCTGGTAACGGAAGATATGCTGCATTTGTCGGATCTGCTAAACCTTCTAGCGGAGGTGGAGAAACTACTGTTACAGTAAGAAACCCAGCTAAAAATACTGAACCGACTAACCACTCTTTTAACAAAAAGTTAGGCCAAAATGCTTCTGTTCTTCCAGGATATTCGGAATAATCTTTTGGTATATTTGGTGATTTTTCTAAATTTATACGAGAATCACCAACAAAACGCATACCTTTTCCTCTCTTCACAGCTTACCCTCCTTTTTATAGTGGTCCAGCAATACCTTGTCTTCTAATTAATATAAAGTGAACTCCAAGTAATGCAAATAACGCTGCTGGTAAGAAAAATACATGGATTGCAAAGAATCGTGTTAATGTTTGCGCTCCAACGATTGTAGGGTCACCAGCCAACAAAGTCTTTAATTGCACACCAATAAATGGTACTTGTTCAGCAATTTCTAGACCAACTTGTGTAGCGAAAAATGCTTTATTATCCCAAGGTAATAAGTAACCAGTAAATCCTAGGCCAAGCATAACGAAAAATATAAGTACACCGACCATCCAGTTTAATTCACGTGGCTTTTTATAAGCTCCTTGGAAAAAGACACGCATCGTATGTAATAACAACATCACAATGACGACACTTGCACCCCAATGGTGCATTCCTCGTACAATTTGTCCATGGGCTACTTGACTCTGTAGGTAATATACAGAACGCCAAGCATTTTCTATATCCCCAACATAATACATCGATAAAAACATACCTGACAATACTTGAATGACAACGACGAAAAATGTTAATCCTCCAAAACAATAAACGAAGGCAGAAAAATGATATGCTGGATTCACGTGTTCTGGAACCTCATGATCAGCAATGTCACGCCAAATTGGAGTCACATCTACTCGTTCATCAATCCAATCGTAAAGTTTTTGAATCATATCTTATTTATGCCCCCTCTCTTGGTTTGGCTTCGCCAAGATATAACATACCGTTATCAACTTTATGTTCATACACATCTAGTGGCGCTAAAGGTGGTGTATGTGGAACGTTGGTACCATCCTTATAATAACGACCATCATGACATGGACAGAAAAATTCATTTGGATAATCAGAACTACCTTCCCATGTAACGAAACAGCCTAAATGTTTACATTTAGGGGAAAATGCCTGAATGTTACCATCTTCATCTTTAAACACCCATGCAGTTCTTTTAGCTTTACTTTCCACCCAACCGTCCACTTGTTCAACTTCCCAGTCGACACGTTGTGGTTCTTCTGTAATATCATCAACGGAAAGACTGACATTCGTTAAATCCCCTATAGAATCCCTTTGTGCTAATACAGGATCAACAGCCATTCTTGCCATTGGCATGAGCATTCCAGCCGCCATAAATCCTCCTAATCCCATTAAGGAATAGTTCAAAAATTGACGACGAGAAACTTGATCTTTTTCGCTCATTGTTTTCCCCCTCTCTTGAACACTTTAATACAAAATCTTTTAATTAATATAATACAAGGACAATTCAATAATAGCTTAATCTTCTGAATGGGTCAATTATTATTATGTTTTGTAACAAAGATTTTACAATTAAAGAAAATTATCCTTTTTATCCTACTTACCAGTAAGATTTTATTAATTCACTAATTTGAGTCACTTGGTTTTGAATCATTGATACTGTTTCTTTTGCTTGTAAATCACCACTACTTATCCCAGGTAACCAAATTAATTCTCCATTTAGGTCAGACTCCACTTTTCTCCATGCAATATCAAAAGTTAAATAAAATACTGATTGAAATGGTTGTTTTTTTATGTCTTGCACCCAATTATTTATTCTAGTCACTTCATTTTCTAATTGACTAGATTTTAAATAATTATATTCAGGTGTTAAAAACACACGACCACTTAATTCTTGTTCTATTTCATTTGCATAAATAGATAGAGCTTGTCTTAAAAAGCTGTCCTTTAACAACTCTTTGTCATGGGACAAATGAAAAGGTTGTAATGGTATAATAACTGTGTCTACATACTCCTTTGCATTTAAATATTGTTCAATATCTTCTTTATACCATTGCATCATTTACTTCCTTCCATAAAATAGTATGGTATATTTTTAAAAAATTTATCAATGATTATTTATATCTTATCATATTATTCACTTTCATTCGAAAGTTTGATACGTCCTAGTAGGTCATTTATTTCTTCATCTAAAGGCTCTAATTTCTGATACAGTTTAAAAACATTAATTGCTCTATCCATATACCCTTCCTCTAGTAAAAAATAACCGAAATCAAGTAAAAAATCACTATCATGAGTAAGGAACGTATAAGCTTCTTCGAATGATTTTAACGCTTTATCATATTTTTCTTCCTCAATATAGGCCTTGGCGAGTTCCCAATCATAATGTGGATCCTCACTACCTGACTCCTTCAAACCATTCAATAAAATAATCATTTCAGCAAAGTTATTTTCATCATCAAGTAGCTTTAATAATAAAATTATTGCATCTTTAAAATCATTATCTAGAGCAATAGCCTCTTTTAACATTGAAACTGCTTCATCCAACTTTGACAGTTTGATAGCCAATTTCCCACCGATTAAATAAAGCATCTTATTGTACTCATCGTAAGCAAGACCTTCCTGAACTACTTCATAAGCTTCATCAACCATTCCTTCATCTAACATTGCTTGTGATAACTCTTCATATACTGTGTAATAGTGTGGATCAAGTTTTCTTAATTTTTCCCAAACTTGAATGGCTTTCACATTGTTTTTTATTTGTTTTGCGACAATACCGTGCTTAAACAAAGCATCGGGGTGCCCAGAATTAAGTTCATCGTATAAAGCTAATGCTTGTTCATAATTACCTAATGAAGCTTGAGATTCTGCCAAACGTTCATAAATATCTATACTATTTATCTCTTTTTCTTTTTGTAACACTTTTTCATAAAAAGGAATAGCTCTTTTGTATTGTCCAATTGAAAATAATAGCTCACCTAAAGCGAAATCAACGACAAATTCATCAGGCATTTCTTCTTTTGCTTCTAATAACTTTTGTTCCGATACTTCAAAAAGTCCTTGAGATTGATAAATATCTGCTTGTAATAATAATGATTGACCATAAAAATCATCAGTATTATTTATCTGATTAAGTAAATGAATGGATAAATCATCTTGTTCTAATTCTATATATAAAGAAGCTAACAGGACGAGTATTTGTCCTTCATCAGGATATTTTTTATGTAACCCTTCTAACAACTTAATTGCTTCCTCAAAAAAACCATACTGTTGATATAAAGTTGCCATATCAAAAGTGGTTTCATCTGTTGCGTTTTTTTCTAAATTTTGTAATATTTTTAAAGCATCATTTGTTTGCCCATTTTCAAACATTCGCATTGCTTCAGTTAATTTATCCATATCAAAAACCTTTCTATCAAATGATTAGGGATTACTGAATAATTAAGATAAATAATGAACTACCGTTATCTAACGTGAAAGGTGGTTTGCTTTCAGCAGGCACGATCTCAGCCTCCTCGTTCGCTAAGTACGCTCACTTTGGTATCTTCGGAACGTGCTGTTCCTGCTGGAGTCAACCACCTTTCACTCGTAACTTTCCCACCCTCTTATTTTATGATATTTTCACTCCATCTATATACAAAGAAGACACTGTGAAAATGAACGAAGTGAAATTTGAACAGATGTCGCACTTGTGCCTGTGGCGCAAAGAAGACACTGTGAAAATGAACGAAGTGAAATTTGAACAGATGTCGCACTTGTGCTTGTGGCGCAGTAGTTATTCAATAGCCCCTTAATTAATATTATTTTAACAGTGTCCTAACATCGTCAAAAAATTCCGGATATGAAATAGCGATAGATGATGTATCGTCGAGCCACACTTTTTCAGTACATACAAATGATGAAATGACAGCCATCATGGCCATCCGGTGATCACTAAAACTGAGAAGTTCCCCACCTTTTAAAGGAGTATTTCCATGGATAATCATACCATCCTCAGTTTCTTCAATATTTGCACCTAAAGTTGTTAAGTTTTTGACAACTGCCTTAATACGGTCTGTTTCCTTGACGCGTAATTCTTCAGCATCTTTAATTACTGTCGTTCCTTTCGCTTGGGTCGCTAGTAAAGCAATGATAGGTATTTCATCAATCAAACGTGGAATCATATTACCGTCTATAACAATCGCTTTTAAAGGGGAATAACTAATACTAACATCACCGATTTTTTCACCAGCACTTATACGTTCATTACTGAGCGAAATTTGAGCGTTCATTTCCTGTAATACATCGATAATTCCTGATCTCGTTTCGTTTAATCCGACATTTTTCAAAGTAAGTTCACTGTTCGGAACAATAGCACCCGCTACAAGCAGAAAAGCAGCAGAAGAAATATCCCCTGGTACAGTAACATTTGTACTTGTTAATAGATTTTGATTAGTGATGGAAATTTCATTTTTATTAACAGTAATATTTGCTCCAAAAGCGGCTAACATATTTTCTGTATGATCCCTTGTTTTTGTTTCTTCAATTACTGTCGTCTTTCCAGTTGCAAACAATCCAGCTAATAATATAGCTGATTTAACTTGAGCACTTTTAACAGGCATTTCATAATGAATACCTTTTAACTCTTTTCCACGAATAGCTATCGGTAAAAATTCGCCATTTTCTCGACCGTCAATCGATGCTCCCATTAACTTTAGTGGATTAACAACCCTTCCCATTGGGCGAATTGTTAAGTGTGGGTCTCCATGAACGACTGTATGAAAAGGTAATGCAGGTAAAATTCCAAACATCAGTCTAGCCGTTGTACCAGAATTACCAAAATATAATGGTTCAGTAGGTTCTTTAAATGATTTAACACCGGGACTTTTAATCGTCACATCTGTTCCTTCTAAATTAATCGTCACGCCAAATTGACGGAAAATATTAATCGTTCGTAAACAATCTTCCCCAGTTAAAAAGTTTTTAACCTCTGTTTTTCCTTCTGCTAACGATCCAAGCATGATTGACCGATGTGAAATAGATTTATCTCCTGGAATCGTTATCTCACCTTGTAATCCATTTTTTGAAGGTTTAAAAGTGATCTTTTCCATTTTGTCAGCCCTTTTGTATAACATATTTAGTTAGAAATCATAACTTCATAACCATGATTTTGTAATAATTTCATCGCTTTTTCTTGATCCGATTTACTCGTTACACTTAGTCTGAGAGCACCACTAATATCTTCTCTAATTTCTAATATACGAATATTGCGAATACTAATGGCTTCATTAGCAAGTAATGTAGACACAGAAGCAATCGCCCCTGGTTGGTCCTTTATATCAACAAATAAATCGTAAAATGCTGGGATTGCTCCACCTACTTGTTTATCTCCCAAACCATCACGATACTGTTTAGCATTTTCCAAATATTCATTCATTGCTTCACGATTATCTTTATCTAAAAATTCTTTTAATGTGACCATTTCATAAATCCAGTCTTGAAGTAACTGTGATAACTTATTACCATTGTGAGCAAAAATATCTTGCCACATTTTTGGATTACTTGAGGCAATTCTCGTAATATCACGGAATCCACCTGCAGCTAATTCAGGTAAATAATGATGAACTTGTTCCCATTTTTTTGCTTGATGAACGAGTGATGAAGCAATTAAATGAGGGAAACGAGAAATAACACTCGTCATTTCATCATGTTCTTCATGTGATAAAGTGAGAAACGTACTTTTTGTTTCTCGTAGGACATCCTTTAATATGGCAATATACTGTTCATGTTCTTTTTCTACTGGTGTAAAAATGTACCTTGCATTTTCAAATAAATGAGCACGTGCAGCTTCAATTCCTGTTTTATGCGAACCAGCCATTGGATGGCCACCAATAAATATAACTTGTTTATTAGAACTTTCTCTCGCTACTTCCATAATAGAGCCTTTGACAGAACTAACATCTGTCACAATGACATTTTCGTCAAATTTAATATGATTAATTTTTTTCATTAACAAAATTGTTTCAGATATTGGTGCAGCTAAAAAGATAATGGAGGACTTTTTAACACCTTCTTCAAAATCGTGAGCAATTTCATCGATGATTTGTTCTTTCAATGCATAATTAACTGTATGTTTATCAACATCAAATCCAATGACGTGATATTCGTCTGTTAAACCAATTGCTTTTGCTATGGATCCTCCAATCAATCCTAAACCAGCAATTAAAACTGTTTTATTCATAAACGTCCCTCATCTAATTAATTGTCGTTAAATTCCGCAATAATTTCCTGTAAAACTTTCATATCTTTTTCTTTTCCAATCGTAATCCTTACTGTATTCGGATATCCTAAGGCATCTCCAGAACGAACTATGTATCCCTTTTCTAATAAATACTCAGTAAAATCATCTGCTTTAATTGGAGTGTTAACGAGTAAAAAATTTGTATGTGAATCATAATAGTCCCAATTAATCGATGTTAAAAACTGTTGAAAAGATGTTAACACCGCTTTATTTTTCGATTGACACCGCTCGATAAAGGCATCGTCCTTAATAGCAACTGTTGCCGCTCTTTGAGCAATAGACGATGTATTAAACGGGCCACGTACAACATTTAATAAATGAGCAATTTCTTCATGCATGATTCCATAACCGATTCTTAAACCAGCTAATCCATAAATTTTTGAAAATGTTCGTAATACAATGACATTGGAATATAATTTTAATATTTGATGTAAATCAAACTGTTCGATATCATCCATATACTCTATATAAGCTTCATCAAGAACGATAATCACTTCTCTTGGACATTGTTTCATAAATGATTCAAAGGCTTCTTGAGAAAAAATCGTCCCTGTTGGATTATCTGGCCTACATAACCAAACGACTTTTGTTTGTTCATCAATTGCCTTTGCCATCTCATCTAATGAATGGCGACCATTAACAGTTGGAACTTCCTTTAACTCCGCACCTTCAACTAATGAATGGTGACGATATTGTGAAAAAGTTGGTGTAGCCATTACCGTATTCGTTCCCTCGTATAAAAACGCTCGACAAATACACGTAATTAATTCATCTGAGCCAGCACCAAATACTAATTGATCATGTTTCACTTGTAACTTATTCGCCATTGTCTCTCTTAAATAATAACTATATCCGTCTGGATACAGTTCAAAATCCTTTTTCAAAAAAATTTCATCAACGAGTTCTGAATGTCCATAAGGATTTTCATTCGATGATAATTTCACAATATCGCTTAAATTGAATGCTTTTTTCACTTCTTCTATTTGCATGCCCTGTTTATAGGCATTTAAAGATTGTAATACTGTTTTACCGTACATTTCATTCATCTCCATTATGAATTTAAATCAGGTCTTAATTGAATCGCATCATTAAAAAATACGTGTTGAACATCTTCTTGTTTTAAATCCGTTTTAGCAACAAGCATCACCCGAATACATTTTCTCAAACTATTTGGTACGTTAATTTCTTTCATGCACATGACTGGAACATATTTCCATCCTTCTATTTGCCGTGACACTTTAGCTGGAAATGTTGCATTTAAATCATCAGTTACCGAGAAAAAAACATGGGAAATCATCGATGGTTCAATTTTATTTAACTTAATCATTTCTTCCACTAGTTTTTTTGTTTCTACAACAATTTCATTTTCTTCATTTTGTTTTACGGTAGTTGCCCCTCTAAATCCCCGTGTCATCTTCTCCCAACTCCTTCTTAAATTCCATTAACGCATTTATTAAAAAATCATCAGATAATTCTTTCGTCATTAATTCACCGATGCTTTTCATTAATACCATTTGAATCCGGCTTTTTTCGGATTTTTTATCCGATTTCATCAAACGTATCATTGCTTGAATATTTGCATCCCATGTTAATGGATAATCATTAGCCCTAAGCCAATGTTTTAATGGTACGTATGGAAGCTGAACATGTAATTGTTCTTCACTTACTTTAATAGCGAATAACAAACCAATCGCCACAGCTTCTCCATGTGTTAATTTACCATAACCAAGTGTTGCCTCTAATGCATGAGCAAAGGTATGACCTAAGTTTAAAAACTTTCTAACAGAAGACTCACGTTCGTCTTGTTCAACGATTTCAGCTTTTACTTTTATTGCCTCATACAAATGATATTGCAATTGTGAACTAGAAACATTTTTAACTTCTATTTCTAATAGATTTTTAAATAAATTTTCATCAGCGATTAAAGCCTCTTTCATTATTTCAGCATATCCTGAACGTACTTCATGAATAGGTAATGTTGTTAATGTATTAACATCATAGATTACAGCTTTAGGTGGATAAAAATTACCGATCATATTTTTTCCTAACTTATGATTTATAGCTACTTTCCCACCGACACTACTATCATGGGCAAGAATCGTTGTTGGGATTTGTACATAATCTATTCCACGCATATATGTAGCAGCGACAAACCCCGCTAAATCACCGACTACCCCACCACCTAATGCAATAATAAGAGATTGTCGGTCTAACCCAATTTCAATCGCTTTCGTTTGCAATTCATAATACGTTTCAATAGATTTAGACGCTTCCCCACTTTGAATAACCGATGTATGAACAGTATTATTATTTAATCCATCTTTCACTTCCTGCAAATAGAGACTAGCAACATGGTTATCTGTAATAATAAATATAGAAGAATATTGTTTTTCTAAATATTTTTCTACTCGTTTTAATAAATCAGTTCCTATATAAATACAATAAGGATGTGTCGAAGTTTTTATTTCAATTTTCTTCATTTAAAAATTCCTTGTCTCTTCCCGGTATTGTTCGATTGCTTTTTGCAATTGTGGAAATTGATCACTTGGGAATTGTTCTGTTATTGCTTTTGCTAATTCAAATGCAACGACGTGTTCCATGACAACAGATGCAGCTGGTACTGCACATGAATCTGAACGTTCGATACTTGCATTAAATATTTCTTTCGAATCAATATCTACACTCTGAAGTGGTTTATACAGTGTTGGTATTGGTTTCATCACACCTTTAACGACAATAGGCATACCTGTTGTCATTCCACCTTCAAAGCCACCGAGTCTATTTGTTCTACGATAATAACCTTTTTCTTCATCCCATAAAATTTCATCATGGACTTCACTACCATTACGTCTTGCTGCTTCAAAACCAATACCTATTTCGGCACCTTTAAATGCATTAATACTTACAACACTACCGACTAATTTAGCATCTAATTTACGATCATAATGAACATAAGAACCGACACCTGCTGGCATACCTTCAACATAAACTTCACATACGCCACCAATCGAGTCACCATCTTTTTTTGCTTGGTCAATACGATCCATCATTTCTTGTTCGACGGCTTCATCTAAAACTCGTACAGGAGATGCTTCAGACACTTCTTGACGTTGTTGAATGGTTAAATGACTTTTTTCTTCGGCTTTAATGCCAGCGATCTCTTTCACATATCCGACAATTTCAATACCTAATTGTTTTAACATAATTTTCGCTACTGCACCTGCTGCAACACGTGCAGTCGTTTCTCGTGCTGAAGAACGTTCTAACACATTTCTCATATCACGGTGACCATATTTTAAGGCTCCATTTAAATCAGCATGTCCAGGGCGCGGCCTAGTAACAACACGCCTTATTTTCTCATCTTCCTCGACTGGGTCTTCCCCCATAATTTTCGTCCAACTTTTAAAATCGTCATTCGTAACGACTAACGAAATTGGTGAACCTAAAGTATACCCATGACGAACACCACTTTTAATATCGACTAAATCTTTCTCAATTTGCATTCTCCGGCCACGTCCATGACCTTTTTGGCGTCTTAATAAAGATTCATCAATATCTTCTTTTAATAACGGCATTCTTGCTGGTATACCTTCAATAATGGTTGTTAATTGTTTCCCATGAGATTCTCCAGCTGTTAAATATCTCATCATCATTCCTCATTTCTTTTTAATCTCAAAAATATTTTTTCTGATAAAAAAATGTATCTAAAATATGTAAATTATAAGAATTAGGTTCAAAAATTTGTTCCGTACTTCCGATAAATAAAACACCTTCTTTTATTAACGCACGACTCAATTTATCATAGATCATCTTTTTAGCTTCTTCAGTAAAATAAATTAATACGTTCCGACAAACAATTAAATCAACATTTGTTGGATAAGCATCTTTTAATAAGTCATGTTTTTTAAAAGTAATATGTTTTTTCATTTGGTCTATGACCTGAAATGATTCATTATTTTGTGTAAAATATTTTAATTTTAAATATTTAGGTACTTCTTTTAACGCTTTTTCATGATAAGAACCTTCTTGAGCCTGTTTTAGTATTACTTCATCTAAATCAGTTGCTAATATTTTAAAATGAATATTCGGAAAACTTTCCATTAACATTATCGCTAAACTATAAGGTTCTTCTCCTGTGGAGCAAGCGGCACTCCAAATCGTTAAACTATTTTTTTCTGTTATTAATGTCGGAATAACTTTATCCCGTAATACGTCCCATCGTCGCGGATTACGAAAAAACTCCGAAACATTAATTGTTATTCGTTTTAAAAATTCTTCTAATAAAGTCCGATTTTCTTGAATTGCTTTAAAATATAAGTAAAAATTATCATAGCTATTTTTGTTGCGTAATGAGGTAATACGTCTTTTCATTTGTGCTTCTTTGTATAAGCTTAAGTCAATATCATAAATTTCGTTAACCTTTTTAATAAAATCATGATAAGTCCACAATGTATTTTCCTCTCTCATACATAGATAGAAAGCCTCCGTATTCAACAGAGGCTACCAACATATTCCATAAACAATCTTTTCTTTTATATTAATAAATCCAATCATTTGTTTGTTTACTATAATTTAATTGTTCTTCAGAAGTGAAAAATAAATTAATTTCTCTTTCTGCACTTTCCGCAGAATCTGAACCATGAATAATATTTTTACCAACAGTGACAGCAAAGTCGCCACGAATTGATCCAGGTGTTGCTTCACTTGGATTTGTAGCACCAATCATATTTCTTGCAGTGCTAATCACATTTTCCCCTTGCCAAACCATAGCAAAAACAGGGCCAGAAGTAATAAAGTCAACTAATTCTCCGAAAAACGGGCGTTCTTTATGTTCACCATAATGTTCTTTGGCAAGTTCAGTAGAAATATTCATTAATTTTCCACCAACTAAAGTAAAACCTTTTTCTTCAAAACGTTTAACAACCTCACCAATTAATCCTCTTTGTACACCATCTGGTTTGACCATAATAAATGTATTTTCCATTATGCTTATTCTCCTCTTCATATACAATTACTAACAATACTTAAGAAATTTTATCAAATTATGACATATAATACAATAAAAACACAGTTATGATTGCCGTCTTCCTAGTTTATGAGCGATTAAAATTAAACTATTTTTTGCTTGTTCATTTTTCAATTGTTCTAAAGATTGTAACGCCTTTTTTAAGTAAATTCTACTTAGTTGATACGAATTTTCAATAGCATCTGAATCTAGCAACATCTTTAAAATTGGTTCCATTTGCTCGGACGTAATGGCACCACATTGATTAAAAAGTTTTACAAGTTCATGCTTAAATAATGGATCTTCCATTGCATAAAGGACAGGTAATGTAATATTGCCTTGTTGAAGGTCATGTCCCGTCGGTTTACCCAGAGTGGCCTCATTAGAAGTAAAATCTAATATGTCATCGATAATTTGAAACGACATGCCAACATTATAACCGTATTGAAATAATAGATTTGCTTGTTTTTTTGTTGCATTAGAAGCAATTGCTCCTAACTTACAGCTCGTTGCGATTAAAAGGGCTGTTTTCCGCTTAATTCGACGTAAATATTGGCGGAGTTGTTGATTCGTATTTTTTTTATCACGAATTTGAATAATCTCACCTTCAACAACACTTTTTAAAGATTTTGCTAATATTTGGTGTATGAGTGGATTAGGAACAGATGTCACGACTTGTAATGCAGTGGCTAGCATGTAGTCTCCGGTATATGTAGCAATTTTATCGTCATACATATGTTTCACCGTCGGTTGTCCTCGTCGAAGTTCTGCCTCATCGACGACATCATCATGCACTAAAGAAGCCATATGAACGAGTTCTAATGCAACGGCAATAGCTTTTACTTGCTCTTTATTTTTTTCGTAGTTCCCAAATTGTGCTGCTAATAATACAAATATAGGGCGAATTCTTTTCCCACCAGCAAGTAATAATTGAGTAGATGTATCTTGTAAAATTGAGTATTCGGAAGAAATAACATCTGCCAATTTACTTTCTATATCTTTCATATCATTATTTAAAAATTGATATAAATTTGCTATTTTCATTAATTTCACCTTTTATTTACCAATCTACTTTGTTGCCAAATGCATCGCAGCAACCCCAACAGAATATCCTTTAACTAAAACATTCGAAAAACCCGCATCCTTAAACAGTTTCTTAAGCGCTTTTTTATCTGGGAAAGTTTTAGTTGATTCGTGTAACCAAGCATATTCATCATAGCTTTTGGCAAATAACTTTCCAAATAAAGGCATAATAAAACGAAAATAAAAAAAATATAGTTGTTTAAACCCGATTAGAGTTGGCTGAGATGTTTCTAAACAAACCACTTTTCCACCTGGCTTTACAACTCTAAACATTTCTTTAATGACGGTTTTATAATTAGGGACATTTCTCAACCCGAAACCTATTGTGACATAATCAAATGAATTATCTTCAAAAGGTAGTTCCATTGCATTACCATGAACAAATTCTACTTGATTCAAATTTAATTCATTTTGTTTTTCTTTTGCAACCTTTAACATATTTTTACTGAAATCTAAACCAATGACTGAACCTTCATCTCCAACAACATTTGCCATCGCTAGTGCCCAGTCACCTGTGCCAGTACATACATCTAATGCTTTACTGTTTTCTTTTACTTGCATTTGTTTCATGACATCTTTACGCCACGCTATATGACGTTTAAATGAAATAATTGAATTCATTTTATCGTAATTACCATATATCTTTTCGAATACATGATGTACACGCTCTTCTTTCGTTTGTTCGTTCATGAATTATCCTTCTTCCGCAACATATGATTTATCAAATAATGCCAATCTTTTATTTATATATTCTTTTAATTGATGATATTCATATGGTAAAAATTGAAGAGAGTCCTCAATTTGATAAATACAATCATTGGCCTTTTCATTTATCACATTCAAAATGGACGATTTATTTTCAAAAGTGGTGAGTTTTTTCAAATAATTACTTAAAGGTGATACCTCTTCTTTTAAAATGTAATTTTTTTCACGAAGTAAACGATTATATAAAAATAAATGATTAATAATAGGTACTAAATATTCTTTTTGTGAATAAGTAGCAAAAGAAGTGAATAACTCACTTTCTATCGTTCCTAGTGACGAATATAACTGTTCTAAAGTTGTTATTTGTTCATTATAAAAATTTACTTTATGTTCATTGATTATTTTAGTTGATAGAGCAATCTCATGAATCAATTCAATTTGGTCTATTTCAGATAACACATAGTAATAAAGACTACTATAATAGTCACCCACTAGTACCGTCATTTGTTTATTGACTAAATTTAAAGGCAAATCATTTTTACTTGGTATATGTTCATGAGTATCTAAAGCAATTTGCATTAACATAATAGCGATCATTTTTTCGTAATTATGAACATTAGATTGACCATGTTTTGAACATAAAAAATAAACCATTGCTAATTTATCTTCATCAATTAAGGGCTTTGGAATAGTATTTTTAATAAAAGAATGGTTAAGCTTAGTCGATAATAATTCTTTTAATTCTTTTAATTCATCCATTGTAACTTGCACTTAAATCACCTATGCCCTTCTATTACAAACCATATGACATATAATTAAAATTTATTATGTAAAAGATAATTCCATACCTTCTTACTATCACTTATTATAACAATATTGTCAATGAATTTAAAGTAACGAAACCAAATTAAAAGGCTTATCCTTTTTGCTTGTAGGATAAGCCTCTTTGGATTTCAATGAAATTAAATTGTATCATTTACTTTGAAAACAATTCATTAAACAGATTAATTATCTGTATGTATGAAAATAATGGTAAAAGTGGTTAAATATATACTTATATTTTCCACTTCTTGAATAAAGTTTCCAAGTGTTAGATACAAACTATTTTCAAACTATTATTTAACGGCATCTTTAAGAGCTTTACCAGCTTTAAATGCTGGAACCTTGCTCGCAGGAATTTGAATCTCTTCTCCTGTTTGTGGGTTACGTCCTTTTCTTGCAGAACGATCACGTACTTCAAAGTTACCAAAACCAATAATTTGAACTTTTTCTCCACCTTGTAGAGATTCTGTTACAGACTCAAAAAGTGCATCTACCGCTTTACCAGCGTCCTTTTTTGACAATTCAGCTTTTTCCGCAACTGCATTCACTAAATCAGTTTTATTCATGATGTTCACCTCCTCCCAAAAAATATATAATTTGCTTCCAACAAATTATAATACTAATACCATTTGTTCACCAATATATTTATTTTATACATAAAACAATAAATATAGTGATGCTAACGCTTATAGTAACCGACTTCTTTATAAAATTCAACATAAAATACGTTTTTTTACAGTTTTTTTTCTATTTCTTTACTTTGTAGGTTTTATGGACTATTCACTATAGTAACAATTGTTTATTTTATTGGTTAAAATTTATAGTATTGCTATAGGTCTTTGTATAATAATGGATATAGTCCATAGAAGTACAAGATTCCTATATATCGGTTGGGAGCGGTCACTTACTGTGATCTACATTAACAATAGAACGTCGTGTTTTTTGGAGAAGAGTTGAGCTGAATATTTACTTCTTAAAGTGAAATACTTTAATGACTTAGCTGAGGCCAACCTGTGGAAATACAAATACTTTTTATAAAAATGAAATTTAAAAGAACCATTTATTAAATAAATATAAGTAAGGGCTACTACATAGATGAAGTAAAGGCATGAGGATGATAAAGTTGTCTCGAGTGAAAGGTGGTCGACTCCAGCAGGAACAGCACGTTCCGAAGACCCCACAGTAAACATACTTTGCGCACGAGAGGGGCCGATGTCGTGCCTGCGGAAAGCATACCATCTTTCACGTAAGACATTGGTAGTTGCTTATTTATCTTAGTTATTCAGTAATCCTTAAGTAAAGAGTTTTAAGGAGGTGTTGGGTTAATGAAATATTATTATTATATGTTTATACACGATTTTTTAAACAAATACTATCATTGAGTGATTTCCATTATTCTGAGCCTTATAGGACAAGGCTTTAAAATATTGAAAAAGGAAGTATTTCCCCTAATCCTGAATAATAGTAGTATACCAATACTACTCAAAATGACTGGTGGATTACTTCCTTTCATTAAAAATAAACCTTCAATAAAAAACAGCCTATTAGGCTGTTATAAAATAATGGCTATGAGTCCCCCTGAACCGTCGTTTATTAT
>Ga0079225_10001010_pt1 | contig 15671 bp, 18 predicted proteins | sample Poulit2012_FD_76344 | JGI IMG/M metagenome (GOLD analysis project Ga0079225, IMG submission 76344) | Agricultural soil microbial communities from Georgia to study Nitrogen management - Poultry litter 2012 | ecosystem: Environmental > Terrestrial > Soil > Agricultural land | place: USA: Georgia... | reverse complement strand
TGATGGTGATGTGGTGCTACTTGATTTAGATGAAAGATTTCAAATAGCCTCTAGCCAGTTTGCATCTAAATCCAGGAATACACCCTTTGAAGGGAAAAGTTTTTATGGCAAGGTTAAGTTGACAGTAAAGGGTGGACAAATAAAATACTTTAGTAAATCTTTTAAAGGGGTGGATTAGCTATGATTATAGACAGGCTTTATGATGAAGTAGAAAAAAAGGGACCAGTTTGTGTAGGTTTAGACTCAAGACTTGCCCATATTCCCAGTTGGATCAAGGAAAAATACCAGGACCTAGATGAAATAATATTTCAATTCAACAAAAAAATTATAGATGCTACGGAAGATTTGGTGGCCATTTATAAACCACAGATAGCCTTTTATGAGGCATATGGGATCAAAGGCCTACTAGCCTATAGTAGGACATTAGAATATATAAGAAAAAAACAACTTCTGTCCATAGGTGACATTAAAAGGGGAGACATATCTTCCACGGCAGTCATGTATGGGAGGGCACATTTTCAAGGAGATTTTGAAGCTGACTTTATAACCCTTAATCCTTATATGGGATTTGATAGTATAACCCCCTATTTAAAGTACTTGGATACAGGAAAAAAAGGAATCTTTGTCCTTTTAAGAACCTCAAATCCAGGGGCCAAAGATATTGAATATTTAAAGGCCAATAATAAGCGGATCTACTACCATGTAGGTGACAAATTAGAGGAGATAGGCAGATCATATATAGGTAGCAGGGGTTATTCATTAATAGGGGCAGTAGTAGGTGGAACCTATAGGGAGGAAGCGGAAGAGATCAGAGAAAGGTACAAAAATATGTTTTTCCTTATTCCAGGCTATGGAGCCCAAGGAGCTAGTGGAGGGGATGTAAACCTTTATCTAGAAAAAGGCAATGGTGGAGTGGTTAATTCCTCTCGCGGAATTATCAGGTCTTATAAAAACTATGGGGATGGGGAGAAAAATTTTCAAAAATATACTAGGCAGGCTGTAGAGGAGATGATTAAAGATATTAGGCAAGATTAAGGGGAGGAGGTGCCTTATGGCTTATAGGGAAGCTGTAATTTTATTAAATGAAAAGATAGGTCCCAACATATATAAATTAGTGGTGGAAGGCCAGTTTGAAGGTGAACCAGGTCAATTTTATATGCTAAGGGGTTGGAATGGGCTGGATCCCTTTTTAGCTAGGCCCTTCAGCATAGGGGATCTAGATGAGGGAAAGATTAGTTTTTTTTATGAGGAAAGAGGCAGAGCTACCAGGATAATGTCAGATTTACAAAAGGGGCAAAAACTTAGTTTGTTAGGCCCTTTAGGGAGAGGATTTCCTTACAAAAGGAAGGGAAGGATTGCTTTGGTGGCTGGTGGCATAGGTATAGCTCCAATATATTATTTGGCCAAAAGGTTAGCTGTAAAGGGAGATTTGTTTCTAGGCTTTAGAAATCACACCTATCTTACGGAAGAGTTGACTCCTTATGGAGAAGAGATTTTTATATCCACTGAAGATGGTTCCATAGGACATAAGGGTTATATTGTAGATATTCTTGATCCAAAAAAGTATGATCTAATCATGGCTTGTGGACCTAGTCCTATGTTAAAGGCTATTATGGATAAAAGTGGAGATAAAATTAAGCTATACCTGTCCATGGAAAGTCATATGGGATGTGGTGTAGGTACCTGTTTAGGTTGCACCATAAAGACCAGTTCTGGCATGGAAAGGGTCTGCAAGGAAGGACCAGTATTTTCAGGAAGGGAGGTTCTCTTCTATGACTAAGGTGGAAATTTGTGGGGTTGAATTTAAAAATCCAGTAATAGCAGCTTCAGGAACCTTTGGTTTTGGACTGGAGATGGACAAATTTTTCCCCATAGATAAGCTAGGTGGCATATCCTCTAAGGGCCTAACCTTGGAGATGAGGGAAGGAAATAAGGGGAGAAGGATCCATGAAACTGCTGCTGGGATAATGAATAGTATAGGTCTTCAAAATCCAGGAGTACAAGGCTTTATTAATAATGAATTAGCCTATCTGGAGGAAAAGGATACGGTTATACTGGCCAATCTAGGTGGAGGAAGGATAGAAGATTATGTGATAGGGGCCCAATTATTGGATAAAACAGGTATAGATTTTATTGAGCTTAATATTTCTTGTCCTAATGTAAAGAAAGGTGGCATGGCCTTTGGAATTAAGTGTGACCCTGCCTATGAAGTAGTTAAGGCCACAAGAGAGGTTACAAGCAAACCAATTATTGTCAAATTATCTCCCAATGCGGAAAATATTCAAGAAATGGCAGTAACTTGTGTAAAGGCCGGTGCAGATGGGCTTTCTTTAGTAAATACTTTTAATGCCTTAGCCATCGATATATATAAGAGAAAACCTATCTTTGACAACATAACAGCTGGGCTTTCAGGCCCTTGTATAAAACCAATAGCCTTAAGAATGGTATATGAAGTAAGTAAGGTAGTTGACGTTCCCATAATAGGAATTGGAGGCATTACATGTGCCGAGGATGCTCTAGAATTTATTATGGCTGGAGCCACTGCTATTCAGGTAGGCAGCGCGAACTTTATTAAACCAGATATAAGCTTAGATATAATCAAAGGAATAGAGGACTTTATGAAAAGGAAGGGAATTAAGTCCCTAGAAGAAATAAGAGGAATTATATAGCTAATAGAATTGGAGACCTTATCAATAGGAGGGATATTTGTGATAAGCAAAAAAAGGATTAAAGAAATATTTGAAGAATTGGAAGTAATAACCTATGGTCACTTTTTATTTACATCAGGTAGGCATGGAGATACCTACATGCAATGTGCAAAATTGCTGAAGCATCCCGATTATACTAGGGAAATAGTAGAACCCATTGTAGATAGGTTTAAAGGAGATAAAATAGATATTGTAATAGGGCCAGCAATTGGAGGAATTATTTTGGCATATGAGTTTGCCAGGCAACTAGGTGTGCAAAATTTTTTTGCTGAAAGGGAAAATAATGTAATGACTCTTAGGAGAGGCTTTAGAATACCAAAGGGGGCCCGGGTACTGGTTGTGGAAGATGTGATTACTACTGGTGGCTCTGTAAGGGAAGTAATTGATATTGTAGAAAGGGAGGAAGGAGAGCTGGTAGGGGTAGCTGTATTAGTAGATAGAACTGGAGGCCAGGTAGATTTTGGAACAAAATTTGTAACTGCCTTATCTGAAGAACTTGTATCCTACTCTCCTAAGGACTGTCCCCTTTGTAGGGAGGGAAGGCTTCCCTTAGAAAAACCAGGCAGTAAGAAATTTGCCTAGTCCAATTAAATTTAGAAAAACCATCGGTTAAGTGGTTTTTTTCTACTAAAAGGGACTAATTACTGCTATAATGAAATTAAGGAGAAAGAGAATCGGGTCTAAAGCTAGTGGGAAAGGGGTCCTGCTATCTGAGGAGTCAATGAATAAATATATTGAAATTACTATCATAATAAAACAAAGGGAGAAGGATAAGATGTTCTTCGTATTTGGTATATCAACAAAAGAAAAGGAATTAGATTTTTCTCAGCCTATAGTATGTCCAACTTGTGGAGCATACGGCCGTTTGGAAGCCTTTATGACCTATACATATTTTAGTTTATTCTTTATCCCCCTATTTAGATGGAATAAAAAATATTTTATAAAAAGTGTATGTTGCGGCAGCCTATATACAATTGACAGGGAATTAGGTAGGGCCATTGAGAGAGGAGAAATAACTAGAATAGATGAATCAGATTTGGAAGTTGTGGATCCAGGTTATGGCAGGAGAAGGACTTGCAGAAACTGTATGTCTCCTCTTGAAAAGGATTATGAATATTGTCCAAGATGTGGGATGAAAGCCTAATTACAGCCGCAGCTTTATAAGTAGTTCAAGGGGGAATTGTATGGGACTTGTAAATTTTACGTTAGAGATTGTCTTAACTGGTGTTTTCTTTTATGTGATTTTTCTATTTTCAACAATTGTTCATGAATTTGGGCATGCCCTTTGGGCTTTAATCCTAACTAAAGAAAATGTAAAAATAATATTGGGCTGAAATGGGAGGAAGGTAAAAAAATTAAACTTAGGAAGATTAGATATTAACCTTAAGGGTCTAAACCCCTTTATAGGATTTACCTATTGGGATGAATCCAAACTTACTAGAATTGAAAAAATAATGATTCTTGCAGCCGGGCCATTGTTGTCTCTTATCTTTGGCATAGTCCTATTGTATGTTGCTAGAAATATGGAAGACAAAACACTGATGGGAATAATACTTATAAGAGAGATGATCATTTTAACTAGAAGTTATCAACTATATATGTTTATATCTACCTCTATTCCAATAATATATCCAAAGGCCTGGATGGGGTATGGTGGCTATCCTAGTGATGGTTATCAGATACGAAAACTACTAAAGTCTAAAAATACTTACTAAAAGATAGTATGTATATAATCCTAAAACCAGTTAACTTGAATAGGCTAGATTGTATTTATTTTAAGAGGGGACAGGGTCAAATGAAAAGATTAGTTGTATTTGCTTTATGTATCACAATATTTTTTGTTTTACTAGGATGTGGGAGGAAGGAGAAAAACAAGATACTGGATTTTAAGGCAAAAGATGTGGAAAATATAGAAATATATAGGTTTGATATTCCTGTTGAGGCAGAAGGTATGTTAGTTACAGAAAGGGAAGATATTGAAAAGGTAATGAAGGCCTTTTGGCAAATAAAAATTCAGGGAGATGCAAAAGACCTATACTTGGTTGGCGGTGAACTTATAAGCTTTCGATTTAATCTGAAAAATGGTGAAGAATTCACTTTGGCTTATTTAGGAAGGGTTATGTTAAAGACTGATAAGGGAGATTACCGGGTATGGGCAGAAGAAGTTGGAGACCTATGGCAGGGGCTAGATTATCCTAAAAGTTATGTAAGTGAGGAAAAACTGCCTAAATTTAACAACTAGTCAATCAAATAATATTGATATATGTTTTAAATATAGGCAGCAATATCCAAGGGGGGAAAGAAGGGTGCTTATTAAGGGAGAGAAAGTATTTCTCAGAGATTTTATAAAAGAAGATATATAAGATAGGATTAGATGGGAGACCATAGAGACTGAATGGTTAGAATGGGATGCCCCTTGGGAGATGGAAGAGGGTCCTTTTAATTTAGAAGAATACAGAAGATTAATGACTAAAAGACTATCTCGGAAGTTGGATCCAAATGAATTTAGGTATAGTTTTCAAATTTGTATTAATGATGAAAGCAAAAAGCATATTGGCTGGGTTAATGCCTATTATATAGATAATGATTACCAGTATACTGAGGGGCAAGGATACCTAACAATTGGGATAAATATCCCAGATCTTAATTCACGTAGAAAGGGTTATGCCACAGAGGCCTGGTTGTTATATATAAGATATGCTTTAAATAATGGATATAAAGATATTTTTACCCAGACCTGGTCAGGTAATTTTAGGGTAATAGGACTAATTGAAAAATTAAGATTTAAAGAATGTATGCGTAAAAAGGATCTGAGAAAGGTAAGAGGAAAGCTTTACGACGGGTTGACCTTCAAACTTGATCTAAATAGTTTTAAAAAGGCTTATAACGGTGGATATAAAAAATAAATATGGGATAACGAAAAAAATACTATTGAATATCCTGGTATAAAGGTAAGGTGGATTTAGATGGATTATCCTATTGTTTTTATACCAGGACTTTTTGGTTCCTTAGGAGATGAGGTAATACCAGGTACCGGAAACTTTTCCTTTGGCCTGGCTGAAGGGATCTACAAACCATTTATAAAAATTCTTAACTCTATAGGATATGTGGAAGGGGAAAATCTCTTTGTATCCTATTATGATTGGAAAAATTCAATATTAAAATCAACAGATAAGTATTTAGATAAGGACATAAAAAAAGTTAAAAAGAAAACCGGGTCTAAGAAAGTAATTCTTATAGGCCATAGCCTAGGTGGTCTGCTTGGTAGGAGCTATATGACCTATTTTAGTTCATCCAGTGTAGATAAGCTAATCATGATAGGAACACCGAATTTTGGAGCTGCCAATGCCTATTATTTTTGGAGTGGAGGTAGGCTACCTTATCCAAGGGTGGAAAGAAATATTCTATACAATGGCATAAAACTTGGATTTATCCTATATTTCCAACTGTTTCATAATGAAGGGTATTTAAAACCTTTAAGAAAATTATTTCCTGTAGTTCAAGACCTGTTGCCTAGCTATGATTATGGCAATTATCTGTATTATGAAGAGGATGGTGAAAGAAAAGAAATTCCAATTGAGAAAATGTCAGTCAAAAATCCTTTTTTAAGTAAATTAAACCAAAGACCTATAAATAGGGCAAATACTTTTCTAATAACTGGTAAAGGTGAAGAAACCAGTATGGAGTTTTTAGTAGATTTAAATAAAGGTAAGCAAAACATATGGGTAGATGGAGAGCCTATTGGGGTCAATAAGACAAATTATGGGGATGGAACTGTGACCACCTTTAGTAGTCTGGGAAATTTGGGCCAACAATATATCATAATAGAGGGAGACCACACCAATATTTTATATAGGTCTCAAGAATATCTAGCAAAAGTTTTAAATAAACCTATATCTGAAAGAATTTTTATAAAGGAAGTTGAAAAATTACATCTAATCTTTGCAGATAATTGTAGGGAAATGGAGATAATTACTTCTGATACCAGTAGAATCTCAACGGAAAAATCAGATATTCGGGATAAAGGGCTACAAGTTATTAATTTGGGTAATAATAGATTTTGGATAATGGCTAAGGGAGACAAGGATCTAGAAGTAGGACTTAATATGACAAATAAGGTAAAAAGGGAAGCCAATATATATCAAACCAGCCTAGGTTAATAAGGCTGGTTTTACATATAAGAGAAAACAAATAAATTAAATACTAAGGCTTAAAATAGGGGATCTTGATTAAATAAATCAAGCTTAATAGGCTGACCAAGTATGATGGTATTTTCAGTTACATGGCTGTCATAAGCAAGTATTTCTACACCTTTTTCCTTAGCAAATACTACAGCTTCTGAAAATTTTTTATCCATTTTCCAGTTTAGACGAAAAACTTTAGGCCCTTTCATCTGGATGAGGAAAAATATAATACCTTTGTATCCCTTCTTTACAGCCTCCACCATTTCTAAAACATGCTTAGTACCTCTTTCAGTAGGAGCGTCGGGGAACATGGCTATACCATTATTTTCTAAGGTTACCCCCTTGACCTCTATAAAGCCTTGTTCAAATTGGCTTTCAAAATAAAGATCATATCTTGATTGACCGAAAGTTACTTCCCTTTTTACTTGTTTTAAACCTTCTAAACCATTTATTTGATTAGCTTCTAAAGAATTAAATATGACCTTATTAGGTATTTGTGAATCCATATTAACTAAGATGTCTTCCTTCCAAACAGCTATCAAGGAATACTTAGTCTTTCTATTGGGATTATTGGAACAATCTTCTAAAATCACCTTGGCTCCTGGTATTAAAAGCTCTTTACACCTTCCTGTGTTTCTAACATGGACTTTTTCTTCCTTATCATTTATTAGAACATGGGCTATAAACCTATTAGGTCTTTTAACAAAAATACCGTCTACAACCTTATTATATTTCATTGAAACTCCTTTATTAATAATAATCTCTATAAATTGTATCACTTTAAATTTCAACAAGCAAGAAGATGAAATATAAAAAACTCACAACCGAAGACCGGTTGTGAGATAATGATTAAAGGGAAATTTTTAATTTATCTATATTTTCTTTAATATCTTGTGGTAATCTTTCTTTTAAATTATTTTTAAAAATATTTTTTTGACTATCAGGTATTAATTTTTCCAACTCTTCTTTAAATTCTTCTTTATTAATTTGACCATTCTTTAGTTTTTGTTTTAAGTTTAAAATTTCCTCTTTCACATCTTCAGGAATTTTATCTTCTTCTTGCTCTACCCTTAAAAAAGTTAGGCCTCCTTCAGGCTCTATTTCTTTTTCTAAGTTTGTATCTTCAGGTTCAACTAAATTATCAGAAAAAACGAAAGTAGGAATTAAGGTAGCCAAAACAATAGAAAAAATAAGAAACTTATTTTTAAAGCCCATAAAAAATTAGCTCCTTTCTTTTTTAAATAATGAAGCCTAATATTATTATGTTGAAAAGTAAATTAATAATGTTATAAGATTTATGGATATATAAGAAAATTTTTAAATTTATAATGAAATAAAGAAAAAACAATATGATACAATAAAAGAAATATTTTTTTTAAAAAGGAGGATCATTTTGTTGGATTTTACCTTATTAGGCAGTGGTGGTAGCATGCCATCTTTAAAGAGACATTTTTCAGCTGCACTTATTAATTTTCAAGGCAGAAAAATATTGATAGATTGTGGTGAAGGAACCCAAGTAGCCATGAGAAAACTTCACACCGGATTTAAAAGTATAGATCTTATATGTTTTACACATTTTCATGGAGACCATATTTTTGGTCTGCCAGGTTTGCTTTCAACTATAAGTAAAAGTGGGAGAAAAGAGCCTATCACCATTATAGGTCCTCATGGATTAAATAAGGTAATTAATGGATTTTTAGCCACCATGTCTAGGCTACCCTTTGAACTTCAGCTAATAGAAGAACCAAGGGATGAACTATATTTAACAATTGAGAATCAACTACTTACTATTTCCCCCAGCAGACAGGCCAGGAATAAGAAAATAATCCTAACCAATATGGAACTGGACCACTCCTTGCCTTGCCTAGGTTATAGTTTTTATATTGTAAGAAGGCCAGAATTTAATTTGGAAAAGGCCATGAAACTGGGAATAGCCAAAGAACACTGGTCTAGGTTACAAAAAGGGGAGGATGTATATATAGGGGATAAACTTATTAGCCCCGGTGAGGTTTTAGGAAAAGAAAGGAAGGGAATTAAACTTAGCTATATTTTAGATACAAGACCTATAGAGGGGATAACAGATTTTGTAAAAGGATCTGATTTATTTGTATGTGAAGGAACCTACGGCAGTGATGATGATTTGGACAAGGCCATTAGCAACAAACATATGACTTTTAGAGAGGCAGCAGAATTGGCATATAAGGCAGAAGTGAAAAAGTTACTAATTACACATTTTAGCCCAGCCATGGAAGAACCGGGAATCTATGCTGAAAATGCAACAGATATTTTTAAAAATACTATCATTGGATACGATGGATTTAGAAAAAAACTAAGCTATGATTAATTAAAAAATGGGGTTGGTAGTTGGCCAAAGGCCTTATTTATATTTGGATTAACAAAGGGTGTATTGGTTGAATATAAAGAATACACAATCAAGATAAGACTAATTTTCTAGGTATAAAGTTTTTCTTAAGGTTAGATTTTTAATTTGCTCCTTAAGGAATATATAATTTATATAAAAACTTATAATTCATTATAATTTACTGAAAATATGATATAATTGTAATTGAAGAAGGTTTATTTAGGGAATGGGGAAAGACTATATTTATAGCAAGTGATGTTTGACAATTAACAATCAAAGCCCTGTCTAGCTGGTTTAGTTTAAAGTGAAAGGTAGGTTTTAGCATGAGGATGCTTATACATGATCTGGAAGATGAAGAGAAGTTAGCTGAGGTATATCCTTATCCCTTAGAAAACATGGTCATAATTTCCAATGAAAAAGAAATACATTATTGCTTGAGGTGTTTTGCATGCTGGGTAAAAACACCAGCTCAATGTATTATCCAGGATAATTGCGGAAACCTGGGCCAGTCTTTGTCTAAGTGTAAGGAGATAAGTATAGTAAGTAAATGTTGCTATGGTGGGTTCAGCCCCTTTGTGAAAAACGTACTAGATAGAAGTATATCCTACTTGCACCCTTACTTCGAGGTAAAGATGGGAAAATTGCACCATAAAAGGAGATACAAAAATCAGATAGATTTATATATTTATTTTTACGGGGAACAGCTTACAGAAGAAGAAAAGAAGACAGCTAAGGATTTAGTAGAGGCAAATGCAGTTATTTTTGGATGGAGGGTTAAAGGGCTTTCATTTGATAAGTGTGGTGGAAAGATGGGGGTGAGTAAGTATGAAGATAGCTTTAATTAATGGCAGCCCGCAAATTAAAGCTTGTACATCTAGCATAATCTTACAGAAAATAAAGGAGATTTTAGGGGATGGACAGGTATTTTCGGACTTTCATTTTAGACGGCCTTGTTTAGACTCAGAGGAGATGGAAAGGTTATTAAAACATGATGTTTTGATTTTCTCCTTTCCCCTCTATGTTGATGGGGTGCCTTCCCATTTATTAAATTGCCTAATAGAATTAGAAAGACATCTTTCTAGCAGGTCCAGTAAAAATATTAAAGTCTATGCCCTGGTAAATTGTAGATTGTATGAAGGGGAGCAGACCAGACTGGCCCTAAACCAGGTGAAAAACTGGTGCTGGAGGGTAGGGTTAACCTGGGGGCAGGGTATGGGAATTGGGGCTAGTTCCTTAATATTTGCTTTAAGGAAAAGCCTTAATGGGAATTTTCCAGTGGGTAAATTAGAAAGGTCACTGGAGACTTTTGGAAATAATGTTTTGTACTTAAGGGAAGAAGAAAACATTTATACCACAGTATCCTTTCCAAGGTTCCTTTATAAGTTTATAACAGAAATGGAGTGGCGAAGAGTACTTAGGGCCAACGGCTTAAGGAAAAAAGATTTATTTTTAAAAAGGTAGCAAATACTATAACACATGATTTAGTAGATTAATAACTAGATCATGGATGTTTTTATTATTCGTCGACATCCTCTTATATTATGTTATAATTAACTTAATAAAACAACAGGGGGAAGCTGAAATGAAAGAGGTATTGGCTATAGTGGCATTTAAAATTGTATTTGACTTTATTTTAGGCAGGATAGATAGGGAGATACCGGAGATATTTGCATATATCCGTAATAAAACCTTAAAGTTAAGGGAAAAATTAACTTTAAGAATCCTTTCCCTGCTAATATTCATAACCATATTTGCCTTGATAGTAACCTATTTAGAATTAGACTACATATATGGTGGGGCAGTAATGGGATTGGGTCTCAGCCTATTTGACAAAGCCTTTAGGGATAAAAGGGGAGGCTGATATTAGCTGTTGCTCCAGTTGGAGGTAAGTATATTTGGTGAATGTAAAGGAGATAAGTAAAAATATTTCTGTGATGATAAAGCCATCCTCAAGTAAATGCCAGATGGCCTGCCAGTATTGTTTTTATAGGGATTTGGCAGAAAGTAGAAAAGTCAAAGATTTTGGTTATATGAATGATGGGACCAGGGATAATATAATAGAGAAAACATTAAGATTTGCAGCCGGGGGAGATGTAACCTTTGCTTTTCAAGGTGGGGAACCTACACTTATAGGTTTAGATTTTTATAAGGAATTTAAGGCTAAAGTGGATTTACTAAACCAAAATAATTGTGGCATAAATTATAGCATTCAGACCAATGGAATGAAAATAGATAAGGACTGGATAGGCTGGTTAAAGGAAAATAAAGTTTTGGTAGGCATATCTCTAGATGGAACTGAAAAGATCCATAATATTTTTAGACAAGTAAGAAAGAGGCAGGGTACCTTCAATCAAGTATATGGGACAATTAAAAGTTTACAGGCAGAGCAGGTGGATTTTAACATATTAACTGTTGTAACAGATAGACTAGCATGTGATATAGAGGAAGTATTTAAATTCTACATAAGGGAAGGGTTTCAATATTTACAATTTATTCCCCTAATCTACTCAAAAGATGATAAAATTCTAACAGGGAAAAATTTTGGAAGGTTTCTGGTAAATTTATATGACTTGTGGGTTAAGGAACTAAAAAAGGGAAATCAGGTCAGCATAAGGTTTTTTGATAATTTATCAGCATTAATAAAAGGTTATGACAATTTAGCCTGTGAGATGAGGGGCCATTGTAGTATGCAAAATATTATTGAAGCAGATGGCAGCATATATCCATGTGATTTCTATGCTACAGAAGAATATAAGATCGGGAATATTAACCAACTAGGTTTTTATCAGATATATAAGAATGAAAGGGTTATAAATTTTATTAAAAGTTCATTTGAAAGGCATAGGTCCTGTAAAAGTTGCAACTTTTTTATATATTGCAGGGGTGGATGCAGAAGACATTTACTTGGTACAGGAAAGAATTTATATTGCGGAGGATATAAGTATTTTTTTGAAAATAGGTTGGAAGATTTTAAGAGCTTAATAAGAAAAGGAAAAATTAAGTAAAATCTGGTCAAAAGAAAGCTAAATAGCTTTCTTTTTTGTATTATATACATATTTTTCACTCTAAGGTTACATCATAAGTAAGTAGAATAGCTGGTTTTATTAGGGAAAAAGAAGGAGGGGAGGATATGATAGGGGTTTTGCTTGTAAGTCATGGAGAATTTTGTAAGGAACTTTTAAATAGTGCAGAAATGATAATAGGAAAGCAAAAAAATGTAGTCTCCTTAAGCCTAAAGGAAGGGGAAAGTATAGAGAATCTATTTGCAAAGGTAGATAGAGAGATTGAGAGATTAGATAATGGAAAGGGAGTTATTATACTGACAGACCTGTTTGGGGGAAGCCCTTCCAATGTGGCAGCTTTAAAGTTGGGAGAAAAAAACATAGAAAGCTTAACGGGAGTTAATCTTCCAATGTTGATTGAAGTTTTAAATTCAAGGGAGACCAGTAGCTTAAAAGATTTGGCTAAACTGGGCCATAAATCGGCAGTAGATGGGGTTCAAAACCTACGGGATCACAAATAGGTAGATTAAAGGAGGAAAAATGGCAACAAATCAATTTAAAAAGTTGTGGGGTTGTATGCATGATAACATCCACCACAATCAAATGGAACAATTAAACAAGTGGTATGAACATACAAAGAAAATGTATGATTTTTGGGCTATAGCATATTACCCATTTGGCATGGTAGCTACAGATACAGAACTTAGAATTGAGGATCTATTAGATGAAGAAAAGATAAATAAGGATTGGGAAAAGGTAAGGGGCCTAGCAAAGGAGGCTGAAAAAGAGGGATATCCTATGTTCATGGGGTATGAGTGGCAGGGTAGTGGCCTAGATGGGGACCATAATGTTTTTTTCTTAAATAACGATGGGGATATGAAACATCCTAGAAGGTACGCGGACCTATATGAAATATTGAAGGGTCAATGGGCCATAGCTATTCCTCATCATCTGGCCTACCATTTAGGAGATAGAGGAAAAAATTGGGATACCCACATAGAAAAGTTTTCTCCCTTTGCAGAAATCTATTCATCCCATGGTTCTAGTGAAAGTGATCTAACTAATTTGCCTATGCTCAGACACATCCATATGGGACCTAGGGTGGGAAACACCTCCTATGAGGCAGGACTGGATAAGGGGATTAGGATTGGTTGTATCTGCTCTGGTGACAACCATGTCCATCCTGGACAGTATGATAATGGAATTATGTGTGTACTGGCTAAAGATAATTCTAAAGAGGCCATATGGGATGGTTTTGTAAATAGAAGAGTATATGGGACTACCTTTGGCAGAATGGATATTGATTTTTACTTAGATGGGCAAATACTTGGGGGAGTGGTTGAAGAAAATGAAAATGCCCAGGTAGAAATTAAGGTCATAGGTGATAGTGCAATAGATAGGATAGATGTGCTAAAGGATAACATAGTTGCAGATACTTATATCCACTCAGGCAAATGGGAAAGAAGGCCCATAGATGGTAAATTCAGGCTAAAGGTGCAAACAGAATTTGGCTGGGGACCTGACATGAGAATATTTACAGATATTTATAAGAAAAATTGGGATGTAAAAATGACAACCACAGGTAAAATAATATCTGTCCAAAACAACTGGAATAGTATGGGCCAAGAAGTTACCTATATAGGAGATAAGGAGTTTAAATGTAGCTTAACAACCTTTAAGGCCACAGATACTGGAAAATGGATGGGAACATCCCATGTGAAGCAGGAAGGCTTTACCTTTGAGTTAGAAGGAAGCCAGGAGGATAGGGTAACCTTTTATGTGGATGATAAGGTGTATGAATATCCCTATAAAGAACTTCTTGCCACATCACACCTACATGGAGACTTGGATGCTTCCCACAAGCTAATAGAGGAAAGGTTTGGCAAGATTACCTCCCATAGGAACGATTCCTGGTGGCATAATGCTTATAAATTTAAAGTCCATCAGGCGGTGCCTAAAGCAGCTTATTCTTGTAGATGGGAAACTAAAATATCAACCAAATCTGCTAAAAATGTAAGGGTCAAAGTTTATCAGAAAAATGGTGCAATAGCTTTTGTATCTCCTGTATTTATTGAAAGGAAGAGGTAATTATGAAGATGAATATAATTTACATTCATACCCATGACACAGGCAAGGTTATATCTCCCTATGGATACAATGTTATCTCCCCAAATATTGAGGAATTCTTTCAAGATGCCACCATATTTTATAATGCCTTCAGTGCTGCACCTACCTGTTCTCCAAGTAGAGCAGCCTTAACCAGCGGCTGTTATCCCCATCAGGTAGGCATGCTAGGCTTGGCTCAAAGAGGGTTTGAAATGGACACAGATAAGCATATGGCCAAACTTCTAAGGGATAATGGCTATCATACAGTCCTATCTGGTGTCCAGCACGAAAAAGAATATTATCTTGATCACGACACTGTATATAAAGATTTAGGCTACTTGGAGGATGTTACTGAAGAACATAGGCATTACAAGGAAGAGGACCTGGTGTTTTGGGATGAAGAAAATAGTTACTTGTTAAAAAAATGGATAAAAAACTATAAGGGAGATAAGCCCTTTTTTATATCCTATGGTCTACATGGGACCCATAGAAAATATCTAGAAGAAATATCTGAAAATGTGACTGTAGATAGCTCAGTTCCCCCTCCTTATATTTATAATAATCCAGCCAGCAGGGAGGATTTTGCCAGATATAAAACCAGTTTAGAAATTACGGATAGGAATATAGGTAGGGTTTTAAAGGCTTTAAAGGAAGCTGGCTACTATGAAAACTCCATTATATTTATAACTACCGACCATGGAGTGGCCTACCCCTTTAGTAAGTGTACCCTTAAGGATCGTGGTATTGCCGTATTTCTATCAATGAGGGTGCCAAGTGGTGGAGACAGACTTAAAAGTTATGATGGGCTAGTTTCTCAAATCGATATTTTGCCAACCTTATTGGATCTGGTAGCCATTGAAAAACCAGCCTATATTGAGGGGAGAAGTTTTGCCAAGCTTTTCACTGAAAAAGCTGAAAAAACATATAAGGTAAGGGATGAAATATTTGCAGAAATAAACTTTCACACCTCCTATGAACCAGCTAGGTGCATAAGAACTAAAAGGTATAAATATATTAAATTCTTTGATGAATATTTAAAGGTTAATTATTCCAATATAGATGCATCGCCTATTAAAGAGTTTTTAAACCAACATGACCTAAAGGATATGTCAAAACCGAGAGAAAGCCTATATGACCTATATTATGATCCAATTGAGGAGAATAATCTTATTAATGATCCAAGGTATAGAGAGGTGTTGAATAGGCTTAGGAGAAGGATGAAAGAAATAATGAGAAAAACCAAGGATCCATTATTGGATGGAAATATTAAAATTAAGGAAGAATGGAAGGTAAACAAACAAGATGCATA
>Ga0079225_10001009_pt1 | contig 15676 bp, 15 predicted proteins | sample Poulit2012_FD_76344 | JGI IMG/M metagenome (GOLD analysis project Ga0079225, IMG submission 76344) | Agricultural soil microbial communities from Georgia to study Nitrogen management - Poultry litter 2012 | ecosystem: Environmental > Terrestrial > Soil > Agricultural land | place: USA: Georgia... | reverse complement strand
TCTTTTCGCTGGTAAAATGGTATACGACCAAGACCAAATGAAATCAACTACGAAAATAACTGTCCAAATCATACCAACTGCATAAATAGCCTCATTAGGATATGGAGAATCTTCATAATGACCAGTTTCAAACCAGGAGAGGTCTTTTAAGTAGCTGATCATTTCATGTATATCAGTAGTACCCATAGACCAAAAAATATACTGTACAATGATAAATACAATTAAATGAATGGTGGAACTCCATCTATATTTTTTGGCCAAGTATTTTGGGTCTCTATTACGTGTAATTATACGATAATCATCATCTGTCAATAATCTAATGCCACGTATTTTACCGATTTTTTCCCGCATCCAGCGATCAAGTTTTTTAAAATCAGCTATTCCAAATGTACATGCATATAAAAGAAATACTGCAATCACAATTTGGATGGTAGATACTTCACCAGTCCACTGGAAAATTAATAATGCGAGCAGTGCTTCCAAAAATAAAAAAAATAAAAACAAGAATATGAAAAGATTGCTTAATTTTCGTTTATCTAAAAAGTAACGTACACCGCAAAAAACGAGCAATGATACAATGGACAACACTTCTAAAGTAATAAAAATGCCCCATTTATATTGAACAAGTAAATCCATGCGAATTCCTCCAGTTCGTATTAAGCCTCGTAAACCACTCTTCCAGCGACGACTGTTTTGATGGCTTTTGCATGCAACATATCTTCCGGTGTCTTTGCAAATAAATCAACATCAAATATAGAAAAGTCAGCATCATAACCTGGTTTAATTAATCCACGTTTATTTTCTTGATTAGCTGCGTAAGCACTACCAATTGTGTACATCTGTATAGCTTCAAATCTGGATATGTTTTGTTCAGGAAAATAGCTGTCTTTTGTATTTTCATTTTTGCGGGTTACTGCAGCATAAATCGTTTCTAATGGATCAACATTTTCAATCGGTGCATCTGTTCCTGCTGCACATAGTACATCATTATCTAAAAGTGTTCGCCATGGATAAGCTAGTTTTGCGCGGGTCTTGCCGAGTCGGTTTGTTAACCACGGGAAGTCAGAAGTAACGAAAGCAGGCTGTGCGTCAATAACAATCGGAAGTTTTGCGATTCTTTCGATTTGACTTTCTCTCAGAATACTTGCATGAATAAATCGATCTCTTTTACCGGCAGGTGCTGGATATTTTTCAACTGCGTTTAATACTTGGTCAACAGCGGCATCTCCAATCATATGAACGGCAACGGCTTCATGATGACTGCGGGCAAGCTTTACTAAATTCTCCATTTCCTTATCTGTATGAATTAATATACCTTTATTATTCGGGTCATCTGTATAAGATTGTGATAGGGCAGCTGTTGAACCACCAAATGCACCATCCGCAAAAATCTTCATAGCACCTGCTTCGATGAATGGTTGATCAAATGTCGCATGGTTGGCCATCATTTCGGTAAAAACTTCATGATGTCGCAATATATGTGCCCGAAAATGGTGCTTCTTACCAATTGTTTCATGAAATGCGTTAAGTGGGTTTGTATATGGGCCATAATAATGCATGTCTTCGGTATGCCCTCCGGTAAGTCCAGCAGCTAGCAATTCATCTATTGCACGATCTAATAACTTTGTCAGATTTTTACGGTATGCTTGACCGTCTTTCGGTAATCGATCTGAAATAAGTTCTGTTGCTCGTTCGAATAAAAGTCCATTTAAATTCCCGTCCTTATCTTGACCAATTTTACCACCAGCAGGGGAAGGGGTTTCTGATGTAATGTTTCCAAAACGCAGTGCGCTGGAATTATTTAATGAAACATGGTGACAAACGCGTAGTAAATGAATAGGACCTTGATGAATTTGATCTAATTCATTAATGGTAGGAATTCTTTGGTCAGAAAAATTATTTTCATCCCATCCATCTGCAAACAACCAAGCATCCTTAGGTAAATTTTGAGCAGAATTTTCAATTAATTGTAACATTTCTTCAGCAGAGGTTGCCTCGGACAAGTCAAGCATAGCTAGTTTGTTTCCAACATGCATCATATGTAAATGGCTGTCGACAAACCCAGGGTACATTGCCGCTCCATGCAAGTTTATGAAATTATCTGCAGATGGTTTTAGCTCAGAAATAGTACCAGTCGCTATGATTTGATCATCTTCAGTTAATACTGCTTCTACTGTGTCATTTTCCATGATCATTGTATAAATAGAACCACCGTACCATAGTGTTTTCATTCTGAAGCCCCTTTCTATTTAAAATCTTTCTTTCTTTAGCGCATATTATCCTCTTTTTTCAATAAATCTGCAAGTTAGGAAGTAATCTTGCTTTCATAACACCGCCTGACATGATATGTTTAAGGAAACGAATTTAATACATATATCCTATTTAAGAGGTGATTCTAATGAAGTTCGGTATGAGGAAACCAAGTCTAAAAAATAGAGCGAAAGCAAGAACAAGTGTAAAAAGACAAGTTGTACATAGAGCCGGACTCAAGATGCCTAAAGGATATGGGTGGGTTCGAGATCCGAAAAAACATGTCTATAATAAAGTGTATCGCAAAACATCCTTTAATTTATTCAAGTCAATCAAAAAGCTATTTTAATAAAATGTACGAGAAATAACTGCTTATCAGTACTGTATGGTTAAGGAAAATTATAAATCAAATTCAATGCAAAGTTTTTTAATTGGAAGTGTGATGAGTCATGAGAAAGAAGATTATTTGGATAAGTATAACAATTCTATTGGTAGGAAGTGCGGTTATAATTTGGCAAATAATGAACAAGCCAAAAAAATCAGCCGATATAAGTGATGCAATGGATTTAGAAAGAATAGATGGTTTTGATGAATTAGAGGAACAAGTAGTTGTCAAAAAAGATATAACATATAATAAAAAATATGGTAATAGTAAAATGGATGTGTACATGCCTAAAGAGAATTATGGAACGCCAAAACCAACTATTTTTTGGGCACATGGCGGTGCATTTATTGCTGGCGATAAAAAAAGTGTAGCTGATTACAGTACAATGCTTGCAAGTCAAGGATATGTAGTAGTTAACATGAATTACAGTTTAGCGCCGGACTATGAATATCCTGTTCCTGTTCTTCAAGTTGGGGATGCATATTTATATATGGCAGCAAATAAGGATTACTTCGATGTGGACCTGGATCATGTAGCCTTTGGTGGAGATTCTGCAGGTGGGCAAATTATGGGCCAATTTACGAATGTCCAAGTAAACCCTGAATATGCAGAAAAAATTGGTATAGAGCCAGTTGTTAAAGATCCAGAAACCATTGATGCAGTTATCTTTTTCTCAGCTTTACTCGATATTAACCAATATGATGAAAACGAAAACGAAAAAGCGAATGTTATTTTTGACGAATCAGCGCAGGCCTATTTCGGTTTGGAAAATTGGAAGGGATCAAACAAAGTAAATGATGCCAATATCATTGATAATGTAACGAGTAGTTACCCTCCCGTTTACATCACAGATGGAAATACTGTTTCCTTTCAAGATCATGCAGAGGAATTGGTTGAGCAGTTAGAAAATGAACAAGTACCAGTCACATCAACCTTTTTCCCGGTTGAAGAAGCTGAATTACGACATCAATATCAATTTAAACTCAGTCTACCGCAATCAGTAGAAAATTATGAAGCTTTGTTAACTTTTCTTGATAAGAGATTTAAAAAAGAATAAACAGGAAGATTATTTGAGGGGGTAAGTTAGATGTCAATTGGAAGAAATGATTCATGCCCATGTGGTAGTGGTAAAAAGTATAAAAATTGTTGTTTAAAAAGTGAAAACAAAAAACAAGTGATATTACAACAACGGGAGCGTTTTTATGAATCAAAACAGGATCTCGTTGAAAAGGTTGGCGATTATCTCGTGCAACAAGTGCCAATCAAGCAATATAATGCGTTGAAAAATACATTTCATGAGCGCACAGAAAAAAGAATAGATAAAGATATTGAAGAAAGTTATTTTACTTTTTGGCTGTACTTTTTTTATCGTTTTGACAATGGTTTGCGTGGAATTGAATGGTTTTACGAAGATAATAAAGGAAAACTTACACCTGAAGAATTGTCAATGACAAAAAATTGGATGGATATGCGTATCCGTTTTTTAAAAGCTGTGGATGAGACAGAAGAAACAGCTATTTTTAAAGATGTATTAACAGGAGAAAATTTCCCTGTTTCCAATGATGAAGAGAATCTTATCTATTTTTATCCTTGGATTTGTACATTGGCCTTTTTGGAACCTTTTAATGGATTATATTATTTTAATGGACTTCGTTATAATGTCTCACCTTATAATTTGGAAAATGCGCTAGAAACATTGGAGACATTAAAAAAGGAAGAAAATTTATCAACTGAAGAAGTGATCGAGGCTCATTTCCCAGAATTAATTGCCTCTCTTTTAGAACCAATTTCTGTTCATAAAGGAATATCGGAAGTTGCAGAGTATTCACTAACGTATTCTTTAAACAATCCGGTAATCGTAAGTGAGTTTTTACGTAGTCAGGAAGATATCAAAGTAGAAGCTTGGGAAGTAGAAAAACAGGAATTTACTTGGGCTGGTAACTGGCGTGTCTATACAGATAATGCTTGCCCTGGAAATGTTCAACTTGCGGATGCATATGGCACACTTTTCTTGCAAGAAAATACATTAATTTTTGTAGGGATTGAAGCAAAATATCAACAAGCGATGAAACATCGTCTGGAATCACTAGGTGACGTGTTAACATTGGAAAAAGAAGAGAAAAAGGTCATTGGAGATTCTATGGCACGTCCGAACAGTGTGCTTGTTGTTTTGGATGAGATGGTGCCAGAACATTTTGCTTTTTATGCACAAAATGACTTGCTTAAAGAAGTGGACGAACCTATTCCAATGTATGATAATTTATCGCTTCGTGAACTCGTCTCTCAAGGACGTGAATCAGATGCGCTCAAATGGTTGGAAAACTTAGAGTATAATGTGTTTCGCCAAGTGCAACAGCAATTTGAGGAGGCGGAAGTAACTGCTGATTTTAACACGTTACGACGAGAAGTGAGTCTTCCATTATCTCCATTTGTTACAGGTGGTTCTCATAGAAAGTCAATGTATGAACCAGTTGAAGTAGCATCAAATACAAACCAGATTTTTGAGGCGGATATTCCATTTTTAGAAGCAATTGGATTTAAGCCTCATACAGCGAACCATTTTTATACGGCAGATTTATTGCGCTACTATAAAGAAAGAACGAGTACACAAACAGAAGAAGAAGCAATCCAAACGACGGCAGCATTATACGACTTTCGTGCACTTTTAGAAACAAGTAATATAGATGACTGGCAAGCAGAAGCAGTTTCGTTTTGGAAAGCAATGTTAATAAGCGAGTATAAGGAATTACCAGAGTTTACAGCAGAAAAACATAAAACGTTTTTGTACGAAGTCGATGCTTTTTTTGCATGGATGGAAAATATAGGGCGAGCTAACTTTGCCGAAGTACGTAATGTGATTCAGCAAATAAAGGAATAAGTGTGGATCAATTGGAATATTTTTATTTGAATGAAGTGATAAGGATGGAGCATCTTTAATATGTTGATGATAGATAATATCGAAAAATCGTATGGCGAAAAACAATTATTTAAAAACCTTAATTTGACTATCACTGAAGATGCAAGAATCGGGTTAGTTGGAGTTAATGGAACTGGAAAGTCTACACTGCTTCAAGTGATTGCTGGAGTGGAAAAGCCAGACAGTGGTGTAATTCACTATCCTAAAGGTTATCGAATTGCGTATTTAAAACAAAACCCGGACTTTGACACAGATGAAACGGTTTTGGAATATATTTTTGCGGGAGAAGCCCCTAAAATGAAAGTAATGCTGACTTATGAAAAAGTGTTAAGCAAGCTGGAAAAAAATCCGCAAAGTGAACAAATCCAAGAAAAATTGCTAAATGTACAGCAGGAAATGGATAAAGAAGAAGCGTGGGAAGCAAATGCACAAGCTAAAACGATTTTGACAAAACTAGGTATTACACAATTTGAAGAAAAAGTTACTAGTTTGTCCGGCGGTCAGAAAAAGCGTGTAGCTATTGCCAAAGTGTGTATTCAGCCTGTTGATTTATTAATTTTGGATGAACCAACAAACCATCTCGATCATTCAGCTATTATCTGGCTTGAACAATATTTATCTGCTTATGAAGGAGCACTATTATTTGTCACCCATGACCGGTATTTTTTAAATCGAGTTACTAATCGGATGATTGAACTAGATCTTGGTACGTTGTACGAATATGAAGGTAATTATGAAACCTTTTTAGCAAAGAAAGTAGAACGACTAGAGATGGAAAGGCAAGAAGAGGCAAAACATAAAAATACGTTGCGACAAGAACTAGCCTGGCTCAAGCGTGGGGCGAGGGCAAGATCGACCAAACAAAAAGCACGTATTGAAAGAATCGATGATATGAAAGAGAAGACCTTTCATACTGAACAAAAACAAGTAGCTTTTCAAGTTGGCAGTTCTCGTCTCGGTAAGCAAGTTATTGAGCTGGAGGCAGTGGAAAAATCATTTGAAAGTCATACATTATTTCAGGATTTCAGTTTATTGATTAAACCTGGAGATCGCATCGGAATTATAGGCCCTAATGGCACAGGCAAAACAACGTTAATGAATATAATGGCAGGAAGAATGAACCCTGATCAAGGTGAAGTAAGCATTGGGGAGACGGTGAAAATCGCCTATTATACACAAGGTGAAGCAGAAATTGATGATGATCAGCGCGTTATTGAGTATATCAAAGAAACGGCGCAAGATGTGATAACAAAGGATGGAGATATAATCACTGCTGAACAAATGTTAGAACAATTTTTATTCCCCCGTCCGAAACAATGGGAGAAAATTGGAAGACTTTCAGGCGGTGAAAAACGACGTCTTTATTTGCTGAAAGTATTGATGACCGCGCCAAATGTCATTATGCTCGATGAACCTACTAATGATTTAGACATAGAAACATTGAGTATTTTAGAAGAATATTTAAATACATTCCCTGGTGTTGTTATTACAGTTTCACACGATCGTTACTTTTTAGATGTCGTGACAGATGAGTTGCTTATCTTTGGTAATATGGAAGGAATTGAACACTTTTACGGCAATTATAGTGCCTATTTGGAAAGAGAAGCAGTTGAAAAACCAATTACTACTCGTGAAGTAGCTAAAGAACCAAAATCGGAACCTCCAAAAACAAAGAAGAAGTTATCTTATCATGAACAACAAGAATGGAACACGATTGAAGATGACATCATGGCACTTGAGGAACAGATTGATAAGCTTAAAAAAGAAATTAATGAACAGGGCAGTGATTTTGAAAAAGTCCAGAAATTATATGAAGAACAACAAGAATTAGAAGAGACATTGTTAGAGAAAATGGAACGTTGGGAAGAACTATCTTTATTAGTCGAAAGCTTTGAAAAATAGTAAGTAGCTGTTTAACTGATCAGGTAATGGACTAAGTATAAGATATGTTTCATATGGATAAAAAAGCTTTCACTACCCCTAATAGATTTTTGCAAATTATTACAGGGGGTCAAGTCTTCTTCCAATGAAGAGGTGGAGTGGTCAAAGGTAACTTATTAATCATGAACTTAAATTATTAGAAGAGCTATGATGCTCTTTTAAGTAAAAGGGCTATAACTAGCTAAATTAAAAATGGACATCAATTTAATATGATGTCCATTTTATTTGCATGGCATAAAATTTATTTCTCTTTTTCCGGTGTATCGCAACCATCAGCTCCACAAGCCTCACCAGATAAATGATCGGCAGTTAGATCTTGTAGTGGTTTATTTTGATTTTCTTCTTGCAACACTTGTTCTAACGCTCGAGTAAAGGCTGCAACAGGCTGAGCACCCGAAATAGCATACTTTCGGTTTACGATAAAATATGGTACACCACTAATACCAAACTCCGTAGCTTCCTGTAAATCCGTTTTTACATCGTCATGGTAAATGGATGGATCCTCCAATAATTGCTTTGCCTTCGTTTTATCAAGCCCCACATCTTGTGCAATGTTTAATAAGACTTCTTTGTTACCGATATCTTTTCCATCCACAAAATGCGCTTGAAATAGAAGATCAGATAATTGCTCCTGTACTTGTTCTTCTTTTGCCAGTTGATTCAGTCGGTGAGCATCTAAAGTATTGGTAGGTTTGGCTTGATTGAAGTCAAACTCCAATCCAACTGTTTTAGCCTGTTTCTGGATGTCTTCTGTCATTTGTTTTGCTTGTTCTGCGGAACCGAATTTTTCAGCAAGACTCTCTAAATAATCTTGACCATGATATGCCGGTGTTTTTGGATCAAGTTGATAGCTCTTATAAGTAACATTTATTTGGTTACGTTCTTGAAAACTTTCTAGTGCAGCATCAAATCTCCGTTTGCCAATATAACAAAATGGGCAAACAAAATCAGACCATACTTCAATTTGCATCCAGAACTCCCTCTTTTCTTTGAATTTTTATTATTATTAACTATAGCATAAATGATTATTTGATACATTCATACTGCTTGAAAAACAATCATTTTTAGAAAAGGCATCATAAATTATATCTTACAAAGATGTAAGGTTAAATGAGAATTGTAAGGAAAATCGATGTCTGTTTTTGTATATAACCTTTATAATAAAGTCTGAATAATAAAAAGGGATGGATAGCAATGAAGAAACAATGCCTTGTTATAAGTATGATTATCTTGTCAGTTTTATTAACAGCTTGTAATCCACAGACAATCGGTTCGGATGAATATTATGTACAAGTCCAAAATAATGGGGAAAAATATACTGAAGAAAATTATACGCGTTATGAATATACATTAAACGGATTTGACGAGGATGGAAAAAGTAAAGACATGACATTTACAGCTAATCATGAATTAAAGAAAAATGCATATTTACGGATTTATTATAAGAAAGACGAAGTTATTACCTATGAGGAAGTGAAAAAAGATGACATGCCAGAAAAGGCGCTTCAATTACTAAAAAAGAATGAGCATTCTTAAGGTCGCAGAAATCTTATCGTGTTAAGGAGGGAATATGTTGAAGGCAGAAAACATTTTGTCATCCTTATGTTATTTTAGTGTCTTTTTTTCACCATTTTTATTTCCGATTATTATATATATCCTAGCATCAGGCGAAACTAGTTATCATGCTGGGAGATCATTATGGACACATTTAGTTCCTTATCTTGCTATTTTGATTGGTTTTGTAATCCTGGCGCTGAATTTTGACAATCAAATGGTCATTCTCATTACGGTTATTATTTGTGCTGTAATAAGTGTCTATTATTTTATTTTAAATTTAATAAGAGGAATAAGTGTTTTAATAGGGTGAGCTTAGAATCCATAAGGCTTTGTTAATAGTGCAATAATTCATTCAAACAACTGACATTATTGAAAGTAGAGAGGTTTCGTGGTATATTTTATAGTGGATTAAGTTTAAAACGATGTATAACCCTAATAATAAGGTTTAGGGGTCTCTACCAGGCGCCATAAATGTCCTGACTACACATGTAGCAGGATTTTTTTATGTCTGCTTCTTGTCTAGCAGTTCTATAAAAGGAGAAAATGCGAAACGAAGAACTGCTGGCATGGTCCATCGGTTCTATAAACGGATAAAATGCGAAACGAAGAACCGCAGGCGCTCTCCACCGGTTCCATAACCGAGAAAAACGCGAAATGAAGCCCCGCTAGTAGCATCCATCATGGAAGAAGGTGTTTACGATGAATCCAAAAATATATATTCTAGCTCTTGCAGCAGTGACAGTTGGCTTAGTAGAACTAGTTGTAGGTGGTATTTTACCACAAATTGCAGCTGATTTAGGAGTTTCCGTAGGGACGGCTGGACAGCTCATTACTGTATTTGCTGCCGTATTCGCTGTTGCAGGTCCTGTCCTATTGACGATTACATCAAAAGTTGGTCGGAAAAAATTAATGCTTATTACGATGGCTATTTTTGTAGGAGCGAATGTGATGACCTATTTCAGCGCTACATATATGATGATTATGGTTGCACGTGTAATCACTTCTGCAGCCGCTGCCCTTATTGTAGTACTTGCTATCACAATCGCTGGGAAAATTGCACTTCCACACCAACGGGCTAAGTCTATCGGTTTGGTGTTTATGGGCGTTAGTTCTGCATTAGTATTAGGAGTGCCTATAGGTATCGTATTAGCGGATATCATTGGTTGGCGAGCATTGTTTTTAATTATTGCAGTGATGGCGTTTCTAGTTATGATTATGATTTATTTTCTTTTTGAAGACGTGCCAAATGAAGCACAAATTCCTTTAAAGACACAAATAAAAGCACTTGGAAATATCAAACTTGCTGGTGCTCATTTTGCTACGATGTTTATGCTTGCAGGTCATTATGCATTTTACGCTTATTTTGCTCCGTTTCTTGAATCTACCATGCACTTAAGTCAAACTTGGATAAGTATCTGTTACTTTTTATTCGGTATTGCAGCGGTTGGTGGAGGAGCATTGGGTGGCATGCTAGCAGATAAATTAGGATCAAGAAAAGCAATCTTATCCGTCATTTCTGTGTTTGCAATTGTACTGTTTATTTTACCTCATACTGTATTTTCGTTCCCTCTGTTTTTAATTGTCATGATGCTATGGGGAACGTTGAGTTGGAGTATTGCGCCACCGCAACAAAATTATATTATTGAATCAGATCCGTATACAGCTGAGTTGCATCAAAGCTTCAACAATTCCGCTTTGCAAATTGGTATTGCACTTGGTTCTGGTATTGGCGGTGTTGTAATAGGGCAAACAGGTTCAACTACAACTGTAGCAAGCGTTGGTTCAGCAGTTGTTGTATTAGCATTTCTATGTGCACTATTTTCTTTAACGAGACCATTACCTAAATCTACATCTGGAACTGTGGAATAACGGACTTTTGTGATAGACTATTTATATGTAAACTCATAATAAATGGAGGCGTCAATTATGTTGATAGTGACGACAAATGAAATTGCTGGAAAGAAAATCACATCGGTAAAAGGCCTTGTTCAAGGTAGTACGGTAAAAGCAAAACATGTAGGAAGAGATATCGGTGCAGGACTAAAAACACTGGTAGGTGGTGAAATAACCGGCTATTCAGAGTTAATGAAAGAGGCTCGTGAAGAAGCAAAAAATCGTATGACAGAAGAAGCAGAGAATATTGGTGCAAATGCTATTGTCGGAATGCGTTACCAGACCTCACAAGTAATGAATGGTGCTTCTGAAGTAATTGCATATGGTACAGCCGTAATAAGTGAATAACGAAGAATCTCCTCATCCATAAGGGATGGTGGAGATTTTTTTATTTTAAAAATATATAATTCTTTCAATTCCATGTGTTTAAACTCAATACTTAAGGGAAAACGGTTTCTAATATGTAGAATCATATGGAGGCTTGAGTCAAAATGAAAATGAAAAAAGTATCGCTTTTTTTGTTTAGCTTACTGTTGGTTGGATGCAGTAATATTACCGTTTTAGATCCCAAAGGTGAAACAGGAAAAGACCAAGCTTATTTAATTTGGTTCAGTTTAGCCCTTATGTCTATTGTTATTTTAGTCGTTTTTATTTTATTTACATGGTTTATTATTCGATATCGTTATACGAAAGAAAGACAAAATGTGATACCGAAAGATGTGAAAGGTAATTTGAAGTTGGAATTAACCTATACAATACTTCCGATTCTCTTATTGATTGTACTAGCTGTTCCTACTATCAAAATTACAATGCATCAGTCTCCAAGTACGGAGGCGGCACAGGAGAAAGGCACACAGATAGATGTGACAGCAAAGCAGTTTGAATGGAATTTCGAACATGAAAATGATAAGGAAGTTACAGATGAATTAATCGTGCCAGAGAAAGAGCCAATCGTTCTTCATTTGCAATCAGAAGATGTTATCCATTCGTTTTGGGTACCTGAACTGGCAGGTAAAGTCGACGTATTTCCAAATAAGGAATTAACTTATGTAATTGAAAAACCAGAAAAAGGAACATACAAAGGAAAATGCGCGGAGTTTTGTGGTGTTCAACATACGGACATGACCTTTACTGTAAAAGTTGTTTCAGAAGAAGATTATGACGAATATCTCCATAGTGAAAAGCATGAATGAGATTTTAAACAGAAAGGATGTGTAAAAAATGAATTTATCTTCTTTTGGACTTGATGAAATACCATCAGATGTGGCTGCGGCATGGTTGTCCGTCATATTAATGTCCGTTGTTATTGGTATCTATGTTGTGAAAAAAAGAAAATTCTCTTTAATCTGGGATTATTTACGAACGACAAACCACCGAAAAATTGGAACTTTATATTTGTTATTTGGTTTCCTTTTCTTCTTGAGAGCAGGGATGGATGCTTTATTTATTCGGTTACAACTAGCTGTTCCCAATAATGAATTTTGGGTATTTCAGTTTGATAAATATGATGAAGTGTTCACTACACATGGGACAATGATGATTTTCTTTGCAGCGACTCCAATGCTTCTCGGTTTAATGAATGTGGCTGTTCCATTACAAATTGGGGCAAGAGATTTAGCCTTTCCATATTTGAATGCGGTTGGATTTTGGTTATTTTTTACTGGTGGAATGATATTCAATTTAGCCTTTTTCTTAAATAGTGCACCTGCAATAGGATGGACTGGTTATGCGCCACTTTCGACTTCCATGTTCACACCCGATGTTAATACAGATTATTATGTGTTTGGTGTACAAGTAGCGGGACTGGGAACAATTTTAACGGCACTGAACTTAATCGTAACGATTATTAGACATCGCGCGCCTGGCATGAAATGGGACCGTTTACCTCTTTTTACATGGGCAACCTTGGTGACAAACTTTTTAATATTGATTGCATTTACAGTACTTGCTATAGGTTTGTATTTGCTTATGTTTGAGCGGTTATTCGGAACTAAATTCTTTAGTGGACCAGATGGGGATCCGGTTTATTGGCAACATTTGTTTTGGATATTTGGACACCCAGAAGTATATATTTTAGCCATTCCTGCATTCGGGATCTTTTCTGATATTATCTCCACTTTTTCCAAAAAAAGAATCTTTGGCTATCCTACGATGGTGATATCAATTATTCTGATAGGGTTTCTATCTTTTACTGTATGGGCCCATCATATGTTAACAGTCGGTCTTGGACCTATATTGAATACGTTTTTTGCTTTGACTACGATGATGATTGCCGTACCTACAGGCATTAAAATTTTCAATTGGTTGTTTACGTTACGGGGTGGCGTTATTCGCTTTACGACACCAATGCTTTTCTCACTCGGGTTCATACCATCATTTGTACTTGGAGGTGTCACTGGTGTCATGCTGTCCGTTTCGGCTGCGGATTTTCAATTTCATGATTCTCACTTTGTTGTTGCTCACTTTCATTATGTGATTTTAGCGTCAACGATACTTGGTATTTTTGCAGGAATCTATTATTATTATCCGAAAATCACCGGCCTGAAATTAAATGATCGATTGGGCAAATGGCATTTTTGGTTATTTTTAATTGGCTACCATCTGACATTTATGCCAATGCATATCAGTGGCTTAAACGGAATGCCGAGAAGAACGTATACATTCGATGTCGGGGAAGGATTGGCCTTAACAAATATGCTTAGTACAATTGGTACCTTTTTCATGGGAATCAGTATTCTGTTTCTATTTTATAATCTGTATATTACTCATAGGAAAAACGAAACAGTGGGCGAAGATCCTTGGGATGGAAGAACATTGGAATGGACAGTAGATTCTCCAGTACCAGAAGAGACCTTTACGCCAATGCCAATTGTAGAGGATTATGATCCATTATGGCAGGCAAAATTACAAGGAAAGCCGATGAAGACAACGGACAATCATCGTGCATCTCCCATTGCAAGAGATACAATCATACCCTTTGTTATGACAATGATACTAGGGTTGTTTTCCATATTTATGATGTATCATTGGTATATTTTAGCTGCGATTACTGGTGCAGGCGTATTTGTGTGCTTCATTATTCGGGCATTAACAGATGAACGTAATGATTACTACGGGAAAGGGGGAGGTCAAAGATGAACACAGATGAACAAAGTTTATTTCGAGATAAACAGATTGGTTTTTTAATTTATTTAGGTGTGGAAAGTATTATGTTCCTTACATTATTTGCGACGTATTTTATTTTTACACCTTCATCAGAAGGGCCTCACCCTTCCGAAATATTTAGTGTAACAACGGTTGTTTTATCATCCATATTTCTGTTATCTAGCAGTGGAACCTTAATCGTCGCTGAAAAGGGCCTAGCCAATAAGAATGTGAAGCAAATTATTATGTGGCTTACCGTTACTTTATTATTTGGATTGGTATTCCTTGGCTTTGAAATAACTGAATTCAGTGGCTTTGTTGCAGATGGCTATGGAGTATCAACAAGTTCGTTTTTAAGTGCTTACTATGTTCTGGTTGGATTGCACGCTGCTCACGTATTATTTGGATGCGGTTGGATGATTGTGCTGTTCATTCAATTATTTGGGATTAAAATTCCAGATTCCTTATTTGAAGAGAAGTTTACAATATTCTCCTATTACTGGCACTTCGTTGATGCAATCTGGGTATTCATTATCCTAATTGTGTATTTACCATATTTATTTTAACAGTACTCGGTAAAGATTGGGAGAGGGGGAGACGGTTGAGAAGTGCAACTACTTTTATAAGTATTGGAATGATAACTGGAATTATATTGGCACTATTTTTAAAAATCATCGAATTAACTACAGGCAATATAGTGTATCATCTGTTGTTTGATGTTAGTTATATCCCAATTTTGAATACGTGGAAGCCGGTTTGGTTGATAGAAGTTCTTTTTCATTTTGGTACTTGTATCGTTAGTATTACAATGCTTTATTATGTACTCACCTTCTTTCATCTGGAAAAAAGTATGCCAGTATATATCATTGTTATCGGAGTGGGCAGTTCTATTTTATATTTTCTGACAGAACTGTCTAATAAAACCCCGTCCGTTACAGATATTGGTGCCTGGATATATTGGGTAATTGGTCACCTTTTATTTAGTCTGACCGCATGTGCTTTAATAAAGGTATGGCTCCCTAATCATTTAGAAAAAGAGAAAAGTAATATCTCGTAATCAACATTTAAGTAGGATTGTTGATTGCGAAGCTTTTATCATTAAAGATAAATGGAATGAATGATTAGGGAGAAATGGTGAGTTAGTATTTTGAATAAATTTTTAAAAACATTCGTTCACTCCACTTTTTCCACAATCGCATCACCAGATTTACTTACGCGAACATAGGCATACTCCGCTTCTTGCTCTAACTTTGATCCAGTATCCTCAGGAATGAAGTATGATTCTATGCCATATTGCACTTGGCCATACCCCTGTACCTTGCCATTCATAATAATATCGCCTGGTTCCTTATGATAATCCTTATTCCACTTATTATTTTGCTTATAAAACCCTGAATAATAGTATTCTTTATTAGTCTCTCTAAGCACAATTTTAACTTTTCCTTTATCCAAATCTTCATCTAATTGATTAATCTCATAATTTAATTGAATATAGTCCCCTTGAAGGATTGACCTTGGATCGACAGGTTCTAATGCTAATTTAATACGATCTCCCTCATATAACATCTTTTCATTTGTAAATGTTTGTA
>Ga0079225_10001008_pt1 | contig 15678 bp, 16 predicted proteins | sample Poulit2012_FD_76344 | JGI IMG/M metagenome (GOLD analysis project Ga0079225, IMG submission 76344) | Agricultural soil microbial communities from Georgia to study Nitrogen management - Poultry litter 2012 | ecosystem: Environmental > Terrestrial > Soil > Agricultural land | place: USA: Georgia... | reverse complement strand
CCCATCCCGAACCCGGAAGCTAAGCCTGCCAGCGCCGATGATACTACCCAACCCGGGTGGAAAAGTAGGACACCGCCGAACACACATTAACCTGTGCCCCCCGAATTCGTTCGGGGGGCACAGGCATATTCGCAGCCCGGTCATAGAGTCGAAACTCTGAAATGCGTATCCGATACGCATCCCGGAATTGTCGATCATTTCCGGCCGGGCCGGCCGCCGTCGGAATTCGTTTCGGGTGGGCACCCCGAAGCCGGTGTGCGAGAAAGCCGTATCCTTGATTGACCGGGCAACGAAAACGGAAGGCGGTACAGGTGAGCCAAGGCAGCGGTGGGGAACGGCGGCCGCGCTCGGGCGGTCCTCAACGCGGCCCGCGCCCGCGACCGCAGCCGCCGCGCAGCTCCGGTCCCGGCCGCGCCGGCCGCGCACAGCCGCACCCCGGCGCGCGTGCCCAGAGCGCGCCGCACGAAGGCCCGGCGATCCCGCCGGAGGTGCAAGCCAAGCAACTGGCGCCCGAGGTACGCCGCGAGCTGTCCACGCTGGACCGGTCGACCGCCGACACCGTGGCGCGACACCTGGTGGCCGCCGGGACGCTGCTCGACGAGGACCCCGAGGCGGCGTTGCAGCACGCCCGCGCCGCCCGGGCACGCGCGGCCCGGATCGCCGCGGTGCGCGAAGCGGTGGGGATCGCCGCCTACCACTGCGGCGACTGGGCGCAGGCGCTGGCCGAACTGCGGGCCGCACGCCGGATGGGCAGCAAATCCCCGCTGCTGCCGCTGATCGCCGACTGTGAACGCGGTCTCGGGCGGCCGCAGCGGGCCATCGAGGCGACCCGCGGTCCGGAAGCGGCCGAACTCACCGGCGACGAGGCCGACGAACTGCGGATCGTCGCGGCGGGCGCGCGCGCCGACCTCGGCCAGCTCGACGCCGCACTGGCGGTGCTGACCACCCCGCAGATCGATCCCGACCGCACCGGGGCGATCGCGGCCCGGCTCTACTACGCCCACGCCGAGATCCTGCTGGCCCTGCAGCGCACCGAGGAGGCGCTGCAGTGGTTTCTGCGCTGCGCGGCCGCCGACATCGACGGGGTGACCGACGCCGAAGAGCGCATCGGCGAGCTGAGCTGACATGGCCACTCTCCTCGACGCCCATGACTGTCTGCTGCTCGACCTCGACGGCACGGTGTTTCGCGGCCACCGCCCCACCGAGGGTGCGGTGGAGGCGCTGCGGACCGCGCCGGCCCGCGCCCTGTTCGTCACCAACAACGCCTCCCGCAGCGCCGCGCAGGTCGCCGACCATCTGCGTGAGCTGGGGTTCGAGGCCGCCGCCGAGGACGTCGTCACCAGCGCCCAGAGCGCGGCACACCTGTTGTCGCGCCGGCTCGAGCCCGGGGCACCGGTCCTGGTCGTCGGCACCGATTCGCTGGCGGCCGAGATCCGCGCCGTCGGGCTGACACCGGTACGTCGGTTCGCCGAGGACCCGGTGGCCGTGGTGCAGGGGCACTCGCCGGACACCGGCTGGGCGCAGCTGGCCGAGGCCGCGCTGGCGGTGCGGTCCGGGGCGCTGTGGGTGGCGTCCAACGTCGACCGCACCCTGCCCTCGGAGCGGGGCCTGCTGCCCGGCAACGGTGCGATGGTCGCCGCGCTGCGGGCCGCCACCGACACCGACCCCCAGGTGGCCGGCAAACCGGCACCGACGCTGTTGACCGACGCGTTGGCGCGCGGACGGTTCGCCAGCCCGTTGGTCGTCGGTGACCGGCTCGACACCGACATCGCCGGGGCGAACGCGAGCGGCTTGCCCAGCCTGATGGTGCTCACCGGGGTCAATTCCGCGCGTGACGCGGTGTTCGCCGACCCCGATCAGCGCCCCACCTACCTGGGTGCCGATCTGCGCGCGTTGCATCGGGGCGCCGAGACGGTGGCCATCGCGGCGCAGCCGGGGTGGCGGGTCACCGTCGAGGAGACGACAGTGACCGTGGCGCGGGCTGCCGATCACCGTGCCGAGGAGCCGCTGTCGGTGGTGCGGGCGGTGGCCCGCGCGGTCTGGGACGCCGACTCGCGGGGGCGCCCCCACACGGTCCTGGCCGGCGACGACGCCGCGCGCGCGGCGCTGCAGCGCTGGTCGCTGCTCGCCGACCCCGATCGACTAGCGTGAGACCCGTCATGAGTACCGACCCCGACCAGATTCGCGCCCAGATCGATGCACTCCTTGCCCCGCTGCCCGACGGTGACGATCCCGCCCTGGCCGACTCCGACCTGGCCGGCATCGCGCGCCGGCTCTCCGAGGCGCACGATGTGCTGGTACAGGCCCTGGAATCGGTGGAGAAAGGCTGAGTGTGTCGTGGCGCGGCGCGTCCGTGTTGACGCCGAACTGGTCCGACGGGGACTGGCCCGGTCCCGCCAGCAGGCCGCGGAATTGATCGGCGCCGGCAAGGTCAGCATCGACGGCATGCCGGCGGTCAAACCGGCCACCGCGGTGGCGCCCACAGCGAACCTCACGGTCGACGCCGCGAACGCTCGCCCGTGGGTGTCGCGCGGTGCCCACAAGCTGATCGGCGCGCTGGAGACCTTCGGTCTCGGCGTCGCGCGGCGACGCTGCCTGGACGCCGGTGCCTCCACCGGCGGGTTCACCGAGGTGCTGCTCGACCGCGGTGCCCGCGAAGTGGTGGCCGTCGACGTCGGCTACGGGCAGCTGGCCTGGCCGCTGCGCTCCGATCCGCGGGTGAAGGTGCTGGAGCGCACCAACGTGCGCAACCTGACCGCCGAGCAAACCGGCGGCGCCGTCGACCTGGTCGTCGCCGACCTGTCGTTCATCTCGCTGGCGACCGTGTTGCCCGCACTGGTCGGCTGCGCGGCACCCGACGCCGATATCGTGCCCATGGTGAAACCACAATTCGAGGTCGGCAAGGGCCAGGTGGGCCCGGGAGGAGTCGTTTCGGACCCGGCCCTGCGCCACGCGGCGGTGCTGTCGGTGGCCGACCGTGCCGCCGTGCTGGGCTGGCCGACCGTCGGGGTGACCGCCAGCCCGCTTCCGGGCCCGTCGGGCAATGTCGAATATTTTCTGTGGCTGCGCGCGCGCACCGACCACCCGTTGACCGGGGCGGCGCTCGCCGACGCCGTGCAGTCCGCCGTCGCGGAAGGACCGCAATGACCCCAGAGCGCACCATTTTGTTGGTGGTACACACCGGCCGTGAGGATGCGACCGACACCGCGCGCCGGGTGGAGAAGGTCCTCGGTGAGCACGGCATCGCGCTGCGGGTGCTCTCCGCGGAGGCCGTCGACCGGGGTGGGCTGCAACTGGCACCCGAGCACACCCGCTCGATGGGCTTCGACATCGAGGTGGTCGACGCCGATGATCACGCCGCCCGCGGCTGCGAGCTGGTGTTGGTGCTCGGCGGGGACGGCAGTTTCCTGCGGGCCGCCGAGTTGGCCCACAACGCCGGCATCCCGGTGCTCGGCGTCAACCTGGGCCGGATCGGGTTCCTCGCCGAGGCCGAGGCCGAGGCCATCGACGCCGTACTCGACCATGTCATCGCCCGCGACTACCGGGTCGAAGACCGGATGACCCTCGACGTCGCGGTCCGCGCCGGTGGGCAGGTCGTCGACCGCGGGTGGGCGCTGAACGAGGCCAGCCTGGAGAAGGGCCAGCGCCTCGGGGTGCTCGGCGTGATCGTCGAGGTCGATGCGCGGCCGGTGTCGACGTTCGGCTGCGACGGCGTGCTGGTGTCCACCCCGACCGGGTCGACCGCCTACGCGTTCTCTGCCGGTGGCCCGCTTCTGTGGCCCGACCTCGACGCGATCCTGGTCGTGCCCAACAACGCCCACGCACTGTTCGCCCGCCCGATGGTGACCAGCCCGCACGCCACGATCGCGATCGAACTGGAGGCCAGCGGCCACGACGCGTTGGTGTTCTGCGACGGGCGCCGCGAGATGCGGGTGCCCGCCGGCAGCCGCCTGGAGGTCACCTGCGGACGCACCCCGGTCAAATGGGCCCGGTTGGACAGTGCCCCGTTCACCGACCGGCTGGTCCGCAAGTTCCGGCTGCCGGTCACCGGGTGGCGCGGGCAGTGAGGGCACGCCGGTGCTGACCGAGATCGCGATCGCCTCGCTGGGGGCGATCAGCGCCGCGACCGCGGAGTTCGGTCGCGGGCTGACCGTGCTGACCGGGGAGACCGGCACCGGCAAGACCATGGTGGTGACCGGCCTGCACCTGCTCGGCGGGGCGCGCGCCGACGCCAACCGGGTCCGTTCCGGTGCCGACCGTGCCGTGGTCGAGGGCCGCTTCGCCACCGTCGACCTCGATGAGCGGACCGCCCGGCGGGTCGCGGAGATCCTCGACGCCTGCGGCGGGGACCGCGACGACGACGGCAGCGTGATCACCTCCCGGTCGGTCAGCCGCGACGGCCGGTCCCGGGCCTACCTGGGCGGGCGCAGCGTGCCGGCCAAGTCGTTGAGCGGGTTCACCGCAGGACTGCTCACCCTGCACGGCCAGAACGATCAGCTGCGGCTGATGCGCCCGGAGGAGCAGCGCGGCGCCCTGGACCGCTACGCCGGGGTCGGCGACGAACTGGAGACCTACCGCAAACTGCGCGACCGCTGGCTGACGGCCCGACGTGACCTCACCGAACGCCGCCTGCGGGCCCGTGAGCTGGCCCAGGAGGCGGACCGGCTGCAGTTCGCCCTCGAGGAGATCGCCGCGGTCGACCCGCAGCCCGGCGAAGACGACGCCCTCACCACCGACATCCGCCGCCTCTCCGAACTCGACACCCTGCGCGAGGCGGTCGCCGGGGCGCGCGCGGCACTGGCCGGCACCGATGAGGCCGACGATCCCGCGGCGGTGACACCGTCGGTGTCGAGCCTGCTGGGGCGGGCGCGCACGGCGCTGGACGGCGCCGACGACCGGACCCTGCGCGACCTCGCCGACCAGCTCGGGGGAGCGCTGACCGTCATCGCCGACGTCAGCACCGAACTCGGGGACTACCTGGGCGCGTTGCCCGACGACGCCAGCGCGCTGGACACCAAGCTGGCCCGCCAGGCGGAGCTGCGCACCCTGACCCGCAAATACGCCGCCAACACCGACGGGGTGCTGCACTGGGCGCGGGAGGCCGGTGACCGGCTGGCCACCCTCGACGTCTCCGAGGAGACCCTCGCCGAGCTGCAGCGGCGCACCGACGATCTGGCCGCCCAGGTCGGGCAGGCGGCGCTGGCGCTCAGTGCGCTGCGGCACCGCCACGCCGCCGGGCTGGCCGAGGCGGTCACCGCCGAGCTGGCCGGGCTGGCCATGGCCGACGCCGACTTCACCGTCGCGGTCACCGCGGTCGCCGCCGCCGACGATGATCCGGCCGCGCTCACCCTGGACTCCGGCGAACCGGTGCGCGCCGGAGCCGACGGCATCGACCAGGTCGAGTTCGGGTTCACCGCCCACCGGGGGACCACCGTGCTGCCGTTGGCCAAAAGCGCCTCCGGCGGGGAGCTGTCCCGGGTGATGTTGGCCATCGAGGTGGTGCTGGCCACCGCGACGCACCGCTCGCACGGCACCACGATGGTCTTCGACGAGATCGACGCCGGGGTGGGCGGGCGCGCCGCCGTGCAGATCGGCCGGCGGCTGGCCCGGCTGGCCCGCACCCACCAGGTCATCGTCGTCACCCACCTGCCGCAGGTGGCCGCCTACGCCGACGTGCACCTGACGGTGACCGCCGCCGGTGACGACGAGGCCAGCGAGGTGTGCTGCCTCGACACCGACCAACGTGTCGCCGAGCTGGCCCGCATGCTCGCCGGCCTCGGCGAATCCGACAGCGGGCGCGCCCACGCACGCGAACTGCTCAGCACCGCCCAGACCGAGATCGCCGCCCCCGATGCGGCCTCGACCGGCCCCTGACCGCCGTCGCCACCTGTGGCAAATGTGACGCGATATAACTATTGAGGCTGGTGTTACGGCGCGCCTCCATGACGGGAGCGGCTTTGGCCGACAGAATCGCCGCATGAGGATGTCAGCGCTGCTTTCCCGAAACAGCTCGCGACCCGGCATTGTCGGTACGGCCCGGGTCGACCGCGATATGGATCGGCTGCTCCGCCGGCTCTGCCCGGGCGACATCGCCATCGTCGAGGCGCAGGATCTGGACCGCATCACCGCCGACGCGCTGGTGGACGCCCAGGTCGCCGGTGTCGTCAACGCCGCGCCGTCGATCTCGGGGCGCTACCCCAACCAGGGTCCGGAGGTGCTGGTCGCCAACGGTGTCGCGCTGTTCGACGAGGCGGGCCCGGAGGTCTTCAAAAAGATCAAGGACGGTGCCAAGATCCGGCTCTACGAGGGCGGGATCTACACCGGGGACCGTCGGCTGATCCAGGGCACCGAGCGCGCCGACCACGACATCGCCGAGTTGATGCACGAGGCGAAAAGCGGGTTGGTCGCCCACCTCGAGGCCTTCGCCGGCAACACCATCGAGTTCATCCGCAGTGAAAGTCCGCTGCTCATCGACGGCATCGGCATCCCCGACGTCGACATCAACCTGCGCCGCCGTCACGTCGTGCTCGTCGGTGACGAGCCGACGGCGATCGACGATCTCAAGGTGCTCAAACCGTTCATCAAGGAGTACCAGCCGGTGCTGCTGGGGGTGGGCGCCGGCGCCGACGTGCTCCGCAAGGCCGGCTACCGGCCGCAGTTGATCGTCGGCGACCCCGAACACATCAGCACCGAAGTCCTCAAGTGCGGCGCCGAGGTGGTGCTGCCGGCCGACGCCGACGGCCACGCCCCCGGGCTGGAACGCATCCAGGACCTCGGGGTGGGCGCGATGACCTTCCCGGCGGCCGGTTCGGCCATGGACCTGGAGCTGCTGCTCGCCGACCACCACGGCGCCTCGCTGCTGGTGACCGCCGGGCACAACGCCAGCATCGAGGAGTTCTTCGACCGCACCCGCCAGCAGAGCAACCCGTCGATGTTTCTGACCCGCCTGAAGGTCGAGGACAAACTCGTCGACGCCAAGGCCGTGGCCACCCTCTACCGCAACCGGGTCTCCGCGGGAGCCATCGCGTTGCTGGTGTTCACCATGCTGATCGCGGTCATCGTGGCCCTGTGGGTGTCGCGTACCGATGTCTCGGTGCTGCACTGGATCACCGAATACTGGAACCGCTTCTCGGTGTGGGTACAGGGCTGGATCACCTAGGAGGCCTCGGTGGTTTCACTACGGCACCATGTGATCTCGTTGGCCGCGGTCTTCCTGGCGCTGGCAGTCGGGGTGGTGTTGGGCTCGGGGTTGCTCTCCGACTCGCTGCTGTCGGGCGTGCGTGCGGAGAAAAAGGATCTGCGCAGCCAGATCAGTGAGCTCAACGACGAGAAGAACGCGCTCAACGAGAAGCTCGACGCCGTCAACCATTTCGACTCCCTGGTGGCCGGGCGCATCGTGCGCGACGCGCTGGCGGGCAAGTCGGTGGTGATCTTTCAGGCGCCGGATGCCGACGGCGACGACGTCGAATCGCTCACCCGCACCGTGGGGCAGGCCGGGGCGACGGTCACCGGGACGGTGTCGCTGACCCAGCAATTCGTCGAGGCCAACTCCGCGGAGAAACTGCGCTCGGTGGTGACCTCATCGGTGCTGCCCGCCGGTGCGCAGTTGAATCCCGCCCTGATCGATCAGGGGGCGCAGGCCGGCGACCTGCTCGGCATCGCCGTGCTGATCAACCGCGACACGGCGATCAAACCGGCCGACGACGCCCAGCGCGAGACCGTGCTGGCCGCGCTGCGCGACACCGGGTTCATCTCCTACGGCGATCAGCAGATCGGTGCGGCGGACACCGCGCTGGTGATCACCGGCGGCGCCGTCGCCGACGATGCCGGCAACCAGGGCACCAGCGTGGCCCGGTTCGCCGCGGCGCTCGCCCCGCGCGGCTCCGGGACGCTGCTGGCCGGTCGTGACGGCTCGGCGTCGGGTTCGGCCGCGGTCGCGGTGACCCGCGCGGACGCCGGGATGGCGGCTGCGGTGAGCACCGTCGACGACATCGACACCGAGGCCGGACGCATCACCGCGGTGCTCGGGCTGGCCGAGCTGATCGGCGGTGGCGACCCCGGCCAGTACGGCATCGGCCCCGGTGCGACGGCGATCACCGTCGCACAGTGAGGCCCGGCGGGCGTGTCAACGCCGGCTGGTTCGGTCGGGTGTTAAGGTGAGATTCCGTGGGTCGGCAGGCCCCACTAGCACAAGCTAGGTCTCGCCCTGCGCGTCGTCACGGAGGTGGCTGTTGCCAACACTGCGCAAGCACCCCTACATCGCCACCCACTATCTGTTCGTCACCGGCGGTGTCGCCTCCTCGTTGGGCAAGGGGTTGACTGCCAGCAGCCTCGGACAGCTGCTGATCTCCCGCGGTCTGCAGGTCACGATGCAAAAGCTCGACCCGTACCTCAACGTGGACCCGGGGACGATGAACCCGTTCCAACACGGTGAGGTCTTCGTCACCGAGGACGGTGCCGAGACCGACCTCGACGTCGGGCACTACGAGCGCTTCTTGGATCGCGACCTGTCCAGCACGGCCAACGTGACCACCGGACAGGTCTACTCCACGGTGATCGCCAAGGAACGGCGAGGCGAGTACCTCGGCGACACGGTGCAGGTCATCCCGCACATCACCGACGAGATCAAAAACCGGATCCTGGCGATGGGCGAACCCGACCAGGACGGGAACCGACCCGACGTGGTGATCACCGAAATCGGTGGCACCGTAGGCGATATCGAATCCCAGCCGTTTCTGGAAGCCGCCCGGCAGGTTCGCCACGACGTCGGCCGGGACCACTGTTTCTTCCTGCACGTCTCGCTGGTGCCCTACCTGGCGCCGTCCGGCGAACTCAAAACCAAGCCGACCCAGCATTCGGTGGCCGCGCTGCGCAGCATCGGGATCACCCCGGACGCGTTGATCTTGCGATGCGATCGCGAGGTGCCCGAACCGCTGAAGGAGAAGATCGCGCTGATGTGCGACGTCGACATCGACGGGGTGATCTCCACCCCCGATGCGCCGTCGATCTATGACATCCCGAAGGTGCTGCACCGGGAGGAACTCGACGCCTACGTGGTGCGCAGGATGAACCTGCCGTTCCGCGACGTCGACTGGACCGAGTGGGATGATCTACTCTCCCGCGTCCACGACTCTCACGAGTCGGTCCGAATCGCGTTGGTGGGCAAATACATCGAACTCTCCGACGCCTACCTGTCGGTGGCCGAGGCGCTGCGGGCCGGCGGATTCAAACACCGCACGAGGGTGGAGATCCGGTGGGTCGCCTCCGACGACTGCGACACCCCGGCCGGTGCGGCCGCCGCACTCGGCGACGTCGACGGGGTGCTCATCCCGGGCGGCTTCGGGATCCGCGGCATCGAAGGCAAACTCGGCGCGATCCGCTACGCCCGGGCCCGCGGACTGCCGTTGCTGGGTCTGTGCCTCGGGCTGCAGTGCATCGTGATCGAGGCCGCCCGGTCGGTCGGTGTCGACGACGCCAACTCGGCGGAATTCGACCCCGACACCCCCGATCCGGTCATCTCGACGATGGCCGACCAGAAGCAGGCCGTGGCCGGGGAGGCCGACCTGGGCGGCACCATGCGCCTGGGCGCCTACCCGGCGATGCTGGAAGCCGATTCGATTGTCGCGCAGGCGTATCAGTCGACCGAGGTCTCCGAGCGTCACCGCCACCGTTACGAGGTCAACAACGCCTATCGCGACCGGATCGCCGAGAGCGGCCTGCGGTTCTCCGGGACCTCGCCGGACGGTCACCTGATCGAGTTCGTCGAGTATCCCGCGGAGATCCACCCTTTTCTGGTCGGCACCCAGGCCCATCCCGAACTGAAGAGCCGGCCCACCCGACCCCATCCGTTGTTCGTGGCGTTCATCGGTGCGGCCATCGACTACAAGGCCGCCGAACGGCTTCCGGTGGAAATCCCTGAACACAACGCCAACGGCGCCGGGCAACCCCTGCTGGAAGAGCCCGCGGCCCGTGGCTGAGCACGTCTTCGAGACCGTCTCCTCGCGGCTGGTGCACAGCGGCAAGATCTTCGCGCTGCGCGCCGACGAAGTGCGCATGCCCGGCGGCGCGACCGCCACCCGGGAAGTGGTCGAGCATTTCGGTGCGGTGGCGATCGTCGCGCTCGACGACGACGACAACATCCCGCTGATCTACCAGTACCGGGTGCCGTTGGGGCGTCGGCTCTGGGAACTGCCGGCCGGACTGCTCGACGCCGACGGCGAAGAACCGCACCGCACCGCCGCCCGGGAACTGCACGAGGAGGCCGGCCTGCAGGCCGAAACCTGGCAGGTGCTCGTCGACCTGGATTCCACCCCGGGGTTCAGCGACGAGTCGGTGCGGGTGTTTTTGGCCACCGGGTTGCGCGAGGTCGAGCGCCCCGCCGCCCACGACGAGGAAGCCTACCTGCAGTTGCGCTGGTGTTCGCTGGCGGACGCGGTGACGGCGGTGATGGCCGGGCAGATCGTCAACGCGATCGCGGTGGCCGGCATCCTGGCCGCCCACGCCGTGCGCGGCGGGGCCGCCGCGCCGCGCCCCCTCGATGCGGTGTGGATCGATCGGCCCACCGCCTTCGCCGCGCGACGGGCACGACGGTGACCGCCGCCCAGGCCGCGCCGGTGGCCCTCGACGGCCAGGTCGGCGGCTACCTGGACCATCTGACGATCGAGCGCGGGGTGGCCGCCAACACGTTGAGCTCCTACCGTCGGGATCTTCGCCGCTACAACGACTATCTGCGCCGGCGGGGGATCGAGGACCTCGGCGAGGTCAGCGAGGCCGATGTCAGCGAGTTCGTGGTGGCGCTGCAGCGCGGCGACGTCGAGGCGGGGCTGAGCCCGCTGTCGGCGGTGTCGGCCGGGCGTGCGCTGGTCGCGGTGCGCGGTCTGCACCGTTTCGCCGCCGCCGAAGGGGTGGCGCCGGCCGACGTGGCCCGCGAGGTCCGCCCACCGAGTGCGGGTCGCCGGCTGCCCAAGAGCCTCACCGTCGAGGAGGTGCTGGCGCTGTTGGAGGCCGCCGGAGGCGACCGGCCCTCCGACAGTCCGTTGACGTTGCGCAATCGCGCGCTGCTGGAGTTGCTGTACTCCACCGGGGCGCGGATCTCCGAGGCGGTCGGCTTGGACCTCGACGACATCGACACCCACGACCGCTCGGTGTTGCTGCACGGCAAGGGCGACAAGCAGCGGCTGGTGCCGATCGGGCGGCCCGCCGTGGCCGCCCTGGAGGCGTATCTGGTGCGCGGGCGCCCCGATCTGGCCCGGCGCGGCCGCGGCACACCGGCGTTGTTCCTCAACGCCCGCGGGGGCCGGCTCTCCCGGCAGAGCGCCTGGCAAGTGCTCCACGACGCCGCCGAGCACGCCGGGATCACCGCCGCGGTCTCCCCGCACACCCTGCGCCACTCGTTCGCCACCCACCTGCTCGACGGCGGCGCCGACGTCCGCGTCGTGCAGGAACTGCTCGGTCACGCGTCGGTGACCACCACCCAGATCTACACGCTGGTCACCGTGCACGCACTGCGTGAGGTGTGGGCCGGCGCCCACCCGCGGGCCCGCTAACCCGAGCCCAGATAGCGCGACTCGAGCACCAGGTCGGGGATCAGGCTCTGATACTCCGCGTGGGTCTTGTGCTCGACGGTGTCGAACAGCGTGCCCTGCTGTTCGCGCATGTAGGCCCGGTATTTCGGGGCGCCCGGCACCAGGACGTTGTCGGCGACCACGATCGCCTCCCGACGCAGCCAACCGCGGTCGAGGATGCTCTGCAGATCGGGCAGGTAGGCCACCTTGTCGTGATCGAGGAACAGAAAATCCAGCGCTCCCGGGGTGAGTCCGTGGTCGCGGGCCAGCGCGTCGAGGGTGCCGCCGCCGTCGCCGAGGGTGCCGACCACGCAGCCGATCCGATCCGAGACCCCCGCATGCGCCCAGATGGCGCGGGCGTTGGCGGCGTTGGCCTCGGCCAGCTCCACCGAGAGCACCCGCGCCTGCGGGGCGGCGCGGGCGATGCGCAGCGCGCTGTACCCGGCGTAGGTGCCCAACTCCAGTGCGAGCGTCGGCTCGGCACGGCGCACCGCGGCGTCGAGGAGCGCGCCCTTCTCGTCGCCGACGTTCATCAACATCGACTTGTCGTAGGCGAAGCGGTCGATGGTGGCGAGCACGTCGTCGACGTCGCCGGCGCGGGCGTTGGCCAGCACGTAGCGCACCACCGCGTCCTCCCGGCCGTCACCGACCTGCCCGGTCCTGGACACATTGCGGGGCAGTGTGATCATCCGCAGCACCGACCAGCGCAGGAACGGGAAGCGCTGTTTGAGACTCATAGCGCCCAGCCTAGGCGGTCGGGCCGGTGATCTTGCCTGTGCACGGCGGTTGACCCGTTAGACTTTGGCCGATGTCCGCCACCACCGCAGCACCGAGTCGTTCGACGGGCCCCGGGCGCCGATGAACAGCAACGCTGACGGCACCGTCGAGCTGGGCCTGACCGGCCGGCCCCCGCGCGACATCCCCGAACCGCAACCCCGGATCTCGCACGGTCCCGCGCAGGTCATCGCGATGTGTAACCAGAAGGGCGGCGTCGGCAAGACGACCTCGACGATCAACCTCGGCGCCGCGCTCGCCGAGTACGGGCGCCGGGTGCTGCTGGTCGACCTCGACCCGCAGGGTGCGCTCTCGGCGGGGCTGGGGGTGCCGCACTACGAGCTGGAACGCACCGTGCACAACCTGCTGGTGGAACCGCGGGTCTCGACCGACGAGGTGCTCATCGGCACCCGGATCAAAAACGTCGATCTGATCCCGTCCAACATCGACCTGTCGGCCGCCGAGATCCAGTTGGTCAACGAGGTGGGGCGCGAGCAGTCGCTGGCGCGGGCGCTGCACCCGGTCATCGACCGCTACGACTACGTCCTGGTCGACTGTCAGCCGTCGCTGGGGTTGCTCACCGTCAACGGTCTGGCCTGCGCGGACGGGGTGATCATCCCGACCGAGTGCGAGTATTTCTCGCTGCGGGGCCTGGCGTTGCTCACCGACACGGTCGAGAAGGTGCGCGACCGGCTCAACCCGAAGCTGGAGATCAGCGGCATCCTGGTCACCCGCTTCGACCCGCGCACCATCAACTCCCGGGAGGTGATGGCCCGGGTGGTGGAACGCTTCGGTGATCTGGTGTTCGACACGGTCATCACCCGCACCGTCCGGTTCCCGGAAACCACCGTGGCCGGGGAGCCGATCACCACCTGGGCTCCGAAATCCGGCGGTGCCCAGTCCTACCGTGCGCTGGCCCGCGAGGTCATCGACCGGTTCGGCGCCTGAGGTGACCGCGGAGGACACCGCCGAGCAGTCCGGGTTCCAGGTTCGGCTGACCAATTTCGAGGGGCCCTTCGACCTGCTGCTGCAGTTGATCTTCGCCCACCGGCTCGATGTCACCGAGGTCGCGCTGCACCAGGTCACCGACGACTTCATCGCCTACACCCGCGAGATCGGGGCCCACCTGGGGTTGGAGGAGACCACCGCCTTCCTGGTGATCGCCGCGACCCTGCTCGATCTCAAGGCCGCCCGGCTGCTGCCGGCCGGGCAGGTCGACGACGAGGAAGACCTGGCGCTGCTGGAGGTCCGTGACCTGCTGTTCGCCCGATTGCTGCAGTATCGGGCCTACAAGCATGTCGCGCAGATGTTCGCCGAACTGGAGGCCGCCGCGCTGCGCAGCTATCCGCGGGCGGTGTCGCTGGAGGACCGCTTCGCCGATCTGTTGCCCGAGGTGATGCTCGGCGTCGATGCGCAGCGCTTCGCCGAGATCGCGGCGAGCGCCTTCACCCCGCGCCCGGTGCCCACGGTCGCCACCGCGCACCTGCACCAGGTCAGCGTCTCGGTGCCCGAGCAGGCTCAGCGACTGCTGGCGCTGCTGGAGGCCCGCGGCAGCGGCACCTGGGCGTCGTTTCGCGAGCTGGTCGCCGACTGTGAGGTGCCGATCGAGATCGTCGGACGCTTCCTGGCGCTGCTCGAGCTGTATCGAGCGCGGGCGGTAGCATTCGAGCAGGCAGAGCCACTTGGTGTGCTCCAGGTTTCGTGGACCGGAGAACGTCCGGCCGCTGGAGACCTCGACGAACTGGTGAAAGCAGACAACCCCACATGACCCAGCCCGACGACGCGCGCCCCGAGGAGACGACCCCGGTGGCGCCCCCGCAGCCCGCGGAGCCGCTCGCCGTGGACGACAACGGCGACCCGGCGCACCGCAGCGACGCGCTCGGCATCGACGTCGCCACCGCCGAACTCGACGACGAGGAGCTCGCTGCGGTGCTCGAGGCGCTGCTGCTGGTGGTCGACACCCCGGTGGCCACCGAGACGCTGGCCACGGCCACCGAGCAGCCGGTGGATCGGGTCGCCGCCCAGCTGCGCGCGATGGCCGAGGGCCTCACCGCCCGCGACAGCGGCATCGAGTTGCGGGAGGCCGGCGGGGGGTGGCGGCTCTACACCCGGGCCGCCTACGCGCCGTATGTGGAACGGCTGCTGCTCGACGGGGCGCGCTCGAAGCTGACCCGCGCCGCCCTGGAGACCCTCGCGGTGGTGGCCTACCGCCAGCCGGTGACCCGGGCGCGGGTCTCGGCGGTGCGCGGGGTCAACTGTGATGCGGTGATGCGCACGCTGCTGGCGCGCGGGCTGATCACCGAGGCCGGACCCGACGCCGACACCGGCGCGGCGACCTTCACCACCACCGAATTGTTTCTGGAGCGGCTCGGGTTGTCGTCGCTGGCCGATCTGCCCGATATCGCCCCGCTGCTGCCCGATGTCGACAGCATCGACGACCTGAGCGAATCGTTGGACAGTGAACCACGTTTCATGAAACTCGGTGGCGCCTCGACCGACGAGCCCCTGACCTTCGACGTGGACCGATGACCGAGGGAATCCGCCTGCAGAAGGTGCTCTCCCGGGCCGGGGTGGCGTCGCGGCGGGTGGCCGAGAAGATGATCCGCGACGGGCGCGTCGAGATCGACGGCCGGGTGGTCAGCGAGTTGGGCACCCGGGTGGACCCGGAGTCGGCGGTGATCCGGGTCGACGGCGCGCGGGTGAGCGTCGATGAATCCCTGGTGTATCTGGCGTTGAACAAACCTCGCGGGATGCATTCGACGATGTCGGATGATCGCGGCCGGCCGTGCATCGGGGATCTGGTCGAGCACCGGGTGCGCGGCAACAAGAACCTCTTCCACGTCGGACGGTTGGACGCCGACACCGAGGGGCTGATCCTGCTGACCAACGACGGGGAACTGGCCCACCGGTTGATGCACCCGTCCTACGAGGTGCCGAAAACCTATCTGGCGACCGTTGCGGGCACGGTGCCGCGCACCCTGGGCAAGAGACTGCGCGCCGGTGTGGACCTGGAGGACGGCCCCGCGCGGGTGGACGACTTCGCCGTGGTCGACGCCGTGGCGGGCCGCACCCTGGTGCGGGTGACCCTGCACGAGGGACGCAACCGGATCGTGCGGCGGCTGCTGGGCGCCGCCGGGTTCCCGGTACAGGAATTGGTGCGCACCGAGATCGGTGTCGTCACGCTGGGGGAGCAGCGACCGGGAAGCATTCGGCCGTTGCGGCGCAACGAAATCGGACAACTCTACAAGGCGGTCGGACTGTGAGCGGGTTGAGGATCGCCGTGGACGGGCCGGCGGGCACCGGAAAATCCTCGGTGTCACGCGGACTGGCACGCGCGTTG
>Ga0079225_10001007_pt1 | contig 15703 bp, 9 predicted proteins | sample Poulit2012_FD_76344 | JGI IMG/M metagenome (GOLD analysis project Ga0079225, IMG submission 76344) | Agricultural soil microbial communities from Georgia to study Nitrogen management - Poultry litter 2012 | ecosystem: Environmental > Terrestrial > Soil > Agricultural land | place: USA: Georgia... | reverse complement strand
CGCCGTGTCGTATTCACCTGATGTCCATCGATATCACTAAAGGCATTGATCGATGGGTTCATCTGCAACTGCCCATCCCTGAAGGCCATCGTCCTATTCCACTTCAGCTTCGCTGTCGCATCGGGGTCGATCGGCGTGCCATCGGCGAAGGGGGCCGCGATATCGATCCCATCGGCAGCTAGAGCTAGCTCCAATGTCTCTGTCGCAGTACACATCGCAAAGAGGAACCCCCCATCAGCCACATACCGGCGGATCTCCTCTGCTACCGATTTCTTCAACTCAGGGACATTGGCCTTTCCAAACTCCTGAGCCATCGCCTCATTCACCCTGACCTGCTCCTTCAGCCAGGGCTCATTGGCATAGGCGACATAGAACTTCGAATACTGACCCGTGAAATCCTCATGATGCAGATGCAACCAATCGTACTCGCTCAGACGACCCTGCAGGACCTCCCTATCCCAGACGGGAACATAAGGGATATCGGCATAGGTCAGAGCGAGGGTCACCGCATCATCCCATGGGGGCGAATCAGGTGGTGTATAGACCGCTATCTCCGGCGCCTTCTCCAAGATCACCGACTCCATATTCTCCTCGGCGATCGTAGCTCTGATCTCTGCCACCTGTACGACAGAGCGCTCCTCGAAAGAAACACCCCTCAGCCCTGCCTCCCGCCTGACCTCAGGACGGTCGGGGAGGAGGAAAGAGCCAGCACGATAGTTCAATAGCCACTCCGCCGTGTGTCCCTGCTGCAGGACCCAATAAGTCAGACCATACGCCCTGAGATGATCAGACTGCCTCTCATCCATCGGGATGAGGAGGTACTGAGCAGACACTGGGAGCGGCGCCACCAGGATCAGGGCTAGACAAACCAATAGGTGACGCATTCTATTACTTCCTCACTACTACTAAATCCAATTCGATCGAATGACGATCACTGTGCTCCCTGTGGGAGTAGATCCCGGAGCCTCTCCAGCTCTCGGCGCGCCTGCGGCACGAGTGCACTCTGGGGATGCTCTAGGATCAGGCGCTCTAGATACGAACGCGCCTCGAGTATTTGATCAGGTCGAGTACCGAGCGAACGTCCTAACCGTAATAGGGCTAGAGGTGCCTCCGGTGAATCGGGTAACTCGGTCACTATTAGACGACGTATCCCCTCAGCCTCCCTGGTGAGCCCACCCTCATCAGCAAGGCCTGCCGCAAACTCTAGGAGAGCACCGCGCTCACCCCGCCCCAACCTGGGGTCGAAGCGGGTCAGAATCTCCAGTGCCTCCTGCACCTGGCCACTGCCGACGAGAGGGAGCGCCTCTGAGAGGAGGGCACCCCCGGTCTCATCCAGCCTCCTCAGAAGGGTGACTAGGGCGATCGTCTCTGTCGCCTCTGTACCCTCCAACTGTAGAGCAGCCTTCTGTAAGACCGTCCGCGCGCCGATCAGATCACCCTCTTCTAGCGCGATCCGGCCCCGAACGAGTCCAGTACGCGGTCCATCGGTACCTGCTATAGCGCGCTCCGCTGACTCCCGGTCTCCTCGATCGAGGAAGATACCCGCTACTAGTGCAGCGAGACGATCACTCTCCGGAGCATCGGGGTACTCACCTCTGAATCGGGCGAAATCCCGGGCCGCTGACTCCACCTCACCCTCTTGGGCACTCAATTCGATACGTACAGCGACCGCAACCCTCCGTTCCGCCGAGCCGCCCTCGTACGCCTCTTCTAAGACACGGAAGTGATCACGGGCAGCCGCAGTATCACCCAACTCCAGAGCCAGTGCACCGAGCCTGCCCCTGATCACGAGGGGTGGGTCATTACCCTCCTCGAGGAGGGCCTCATACGCCCAGTAGGCAAGCTCATTCAGCCGCGCCCCCTCCGCTCTACGCGCAACATCGATCAAGAAACTCTCCCTATCTCGGCGCGAGGCTATTCCCTCGAGGACTCGCCGCGCGATCGACTCGGCCTCTCTCCCCTTCCCGGCGCCAATAGCCAGCTCCACCGCTGCCCGGAGACGAGCTGTCCCAGAAGCCCCCTTCGATAGTTCCTCTATCAGACCAGGGACCACACTCGCCCCGCCATCGGAAGCAGCTGAGAGACGACGTCGCACGAGACCAAATCCGCGCGCGCCTGGCCCGATCGCACGGGCCCACTCCTCCACCACTCGCTCCCTATCCCCTAGCGCTAGGGCCACATCCCCCAATTCGAGGGCAAGGGCATCATCCCTACCAATCCTCGATCTGCCCAACTCCAGTACCTCAAAGGCCCTACGATCCTCTCCCCTCTCTCTCCAGACCCGAGCGGACTCCCGATAAGGGGTCTCTAACTCAGGGGATATTGCGATCCAGTCCTCGATAGCGACCTCGAGCTCCTCTATCCGGTCCAACTCCGAGAGGAGGCGAAGACGGAGTTGGTGGCCGAGGGCCGAGCTCGGCTCAGCCTCTAGATGCCGATCGAGAACCGGCAAGACCTCAGCTACTGCGCCACGTACACGCATTACTCGCTCATACGCCAGTAGGGCCTGGACCGCCGAGGGATCGTCCTCTAAGATCTCAGCCAGGAGCCTTGCAGCATGCTGATGATCACCTGTCTCCTCCGCTGATAGAGCTTCATCTAGACCTCCAGAGCCACGCTCACTAGAGAGCCCACCAACCTGCGCGAGTGACTCTCCTGAAGAGAGAGAGAGCCCGAGCACGATAGCCAACAATGAGACGAGGGTCCGTCCTACTAAGGGACCCGATCGGAGACCAGATACGAGCACCATCACTCATCTCTCCCATCGATCATTCTGTTCAGACGATCGAAGTACTCTACCACCAGTCGGCGGTAGGCCGGCGGAAGGGACCTCAGGGCCGCGGGACTCGGGACCACATAACGGAGACTCCCATCCAATAGGGCTGGGTCCAACTCTTCCCCAAAGGAGTGGCCAACATCCCCAGGACGCTCCGCAACTCTTTCCTCACTCACCTCATCATGCTCTAGGGTACGGCCCGCATCTAGGAGACGGTGGAAGAGACGTTCCTGACGGGCCAGGAGTTCAGGGGTCAGACGACCACCACTCAACTCACGTGCCAACTCCTCAGCCTCCAGCGCCAGCTCATCGAGCTGACCCATGACATCATCCGCACCACCCGCCATATCATTCAGACCACCGAGTCTCTTGGCGATCTCACCCTGCTCCCGGGCCATCTCATGCATCTGGTCACGGAGTGCGCGCTCACCGAGATCGAGAGGGAGGAGAGAATTCGTCCGGCCACTCAGTGAACCCTGCCGACGAGCCAACTCCGACAACTCCTCCATCGCATCCCTAAGACCTGTTCCCTCGTCTGAACGGCCGACCTGATCCTCATTCTCCAAGAGTGTCAGAGCGAGTCGGTTCAGAGCCTCGACCGTCCGCTGCGCCTCTTCGATCGGCATACGACCGCCCTCAGACATCGCATCGAGTGTCTCTTGCATACTCAACGCAGCCCGGCCAAGCGCCTCACCGACCTCCTGGTCGACCATACCGGAACGTCGGCTCGTCTCAGCCAGATTCCTACCTAAGGCCTCCAACCCCTGTTGCAAGGCCGCCTGCTCAGATCGCAGGGTCTCGGACCCAACACCACCAGGGCCCCTACCACCTCGCTCGCCATCCTCACCAACCTGACCCTGCTGACCCTGCTGACCCTGCTGACCCTGTTGACCCTGTTGACCCTGTTGACCCTGTTGACCCTGTTGACCCTGTTGACCCTGTTGACCAGACGAATCTGCCTCTTGCATCTCTTCGATCAACTGGCTTTGGCGTTGGGCGAGGGCGAGGGCCTCGTTCGCAGCCTGCTCTAGGGCCTCCTGAGTCTCAGAACGCCAGGCTTGGGCCATCGACTCCCGCGTCGACTCGAGGCGCTCAGCCGCGTCCTCTAGCCCTGCTGCTGCCTCATCGCCAGCCCGTGCCGCGTCCTCCCCACGCTCCTCCCTCAGCTCCTGGAGAGCATTTGCCATCGCCTCTTGCGCCTCGTCCAGCCTCTGCCCCGCTGCACCGGTCTCCTCAGCAGCTCGCTCCTCTCCCTGGATCCCGAGTTGCTCTTGGAGCCGGCGCATCGACTCTGCCAACTCCTCACTCTCGTGCGCGAGTTCCTCCTGCTGGCTAATCCGCTCCTCAGTCAGCCCACTGGAATCGCGGACCTCCTCGGCGAGTGCTCTCTGACGAGCAGCAAGCTCCCGGGCCTCACGCGCCAGGGCATTCATCTCCTGCTCCGCTGCAGCACGTCTCAGGAGCTCGAGGCTCTGATCGACCTGATCCTTGAACTCTTCCTGCCTCTGCGAGAGTTCCTCTATCGCGCGCTGAACCTCCGCTGGATCACCCTCGTCGAGTGCGCGACGCATCTCTGCGAGTTCCTCTTTGACCGCAGGATCGAGCATCTGATCATAGAGCTCCTTCAGCTCCCTTAGCCGCTCCTGGAGGAGCGGGTCCTGCAGTCCCGCTTCTCGCATCGCACGATCGAGCTTTTCAGCTCTCTCACGCATCGCCTCGATCCGGTCGAGCAGCGCTTCCTGACGATCGAGGAGTCGTGCTGCCTCACTAGCACCTGCATCACCGCGCAGATCGTCAGCACCATCAGACCGCTCCCCTGGCTGACCACCGGATGAGCTCGGTGCGCCACCCCGACTCCGCGCACCACTCCGAGCCCCAAACGCCATCTGCCGAGAGAGGGCACGGGAGGCCCCCTCTAGCTCGCTCGCGGATTGGCCCAAGGACTCGGTCTCGCGCACCAATGCCGTCGCCTCGTCCCTGACCCGGTTCCTCAACTCGGGATGGCCTGGCAGCCTCAGGATATACGTCGTCGAGACCGCACTCTGCCCCCCTGGCGAGTTATCCCGTACACGGACGAAGTAGTGGATCTCATCTCCTGGGAGTAGACGGTGCTTCGACGCATCTATTAGCCCACGAATCGAGGTGCGCTGTGGTTCACCATCGAGTGGTATCCGCTCCTCGATTACTGGGTCACTACCCCCGCGAGCCCGGACACGCCAACTGACTAGGTGCGCCTCTCTCAACCCGCGGTCATCCCGCGCCTCAGCAGCGACGACCTGCTTCATCGATGGCCCAAGCACCGTATCCACACCCGGATAGGTCACAACGACCCTCGGGGGCGCATCGGCAACCACCCTGATCTCGAGGGGCGCCGGCGAGACGATCGGCTCACTCCCATCTAGATCCCGGAGGCGCCACCTGTAGACCCCACTCCTGGTTGGAACCCAGCGTCCCGCGAATTGGTCATCATTCACGACTAGACCTACCTCGCCCGCACCATCACTCCGGTCTAGGGTGATCTCACCGAGCGCGCGAGTCGCCCGGCCCCGGATCTCGATCGCCGTACCCTCTGGTATCTCGAGGGGAGGTACCTCACCGACGAAGCGCTCATCCTCCAGCCCCAGTTCTGCCGGATAAGTAAGATCGATCACTAGATCGGCAAGGAGGAGGGGATCGAGTGGGATCACCTCGAAGGTGTCTGAGACCGCACCGTCCGGCGAATACGCCCAGTAGCGGAGCGGCACATCGATGGATTCAATACGAGTGACACCGAAACTCCCTCCCAACTCCAGGTTCCTCTTCTCTGGGAGGGAGCCCACACTCTGCCAGACCACAGTCACCTCTCGTCTCCCCTCCGCACGGACCGTTAGATCGAGACCTGTACCGCGCGGAACCTCTACGTCACCTGGCTCGAGGATGAGAGGTGGTAGCGGCGGTGGTGTAAGCACCGCCAAGGGGCTCAAGAGGGGCGTCCACCCTGCGCGACTCCGGTCAGGCGAGAGACCACCGAGCAGAAGGGTGACGAGGACCAAAACTGATATCGCCAGCAGAGACCTCTGACGACGACGCCGGGCGAGTTCGCCTATCGCACCCGCCAGATCACGGGGTGTCGCACCCGAGAGATCCTTCACCAAACCACGCTCCGCGCGATGGTAGAGCGCTGGAGAGGACCCAGCGGGGAGAGAGGTTCCCAACTCGAGGAGGCCGCGCACTCTACCCGCCGGCATACCATGACGAATCTCACTCGCTGCCGCGACCACCGTATCGGTCACTGTCGAGACCCAGCGGCGGTAGAGTTGTACGATACAACCAATACCGGCGAGAAGACCGAGGACCAGGACGAGGAGGGGCCAGGGAGTCGGTGCCTCCCAATAGGATGAACGGCCCAGTGCCCACGCCACTAGGAGGACGAGAGGAATCGCACCTGCCCCAGCGAGACAAGCGGCGATCAGACCATCTCGCCTGACGAGCTTACATGCCGTCCCAAATTGTCGCCTCAGCCATTCACCTGAAGGAGTCATCGTACTACCTGTGAGAGAGCATAGAGGAAGAGGTTGATACCCATCCTGAGGGCAGCCTCTCGGACCTCGGGGGGATTGCCATAGGTCTCTGGATCCTCCCACCCATTACCTAGATCTGACTCGTAGCTATAGAAGAGGATCAGACGCCCCTCATGAAAGAGACCAAAGCCCTGCGCCGGCTTTCCATCATGCCGATGAACCTTCGGTAGCCCATTCGGAAATTCGTAGAGGCCATGGTAGATCGGGTGACTGACGGGGAGCTCTACCAACTCTTTCTCCGGAAAGACCCGATGAATCTCCCGACGAAAACTCTCATCTAGACCATAGTTGTCGTCCACATGGAGAAAGCCTCCAGAGAGGAGGTAACGACGTAAGATCTCGACCTCCTCATCACTGAACCGTACATTCCCATGCCCAGTCATGTAGAGGTACGGGTGATTCCAGAGTGAAGCATCAGTCAGCTGCACCCGGGCTGGAGTCGTAGAGACCGGGACCTTGGTCCGATCCCTTATCGCTCGCAGAAGGTTCGGGAGCCCCGAAGGATTTGCATACCAGTCACCACCACCACCATACTGGAGTTGTGCGATCGTCAACTCGACTCCACCCCCAACCCATTGTGGTGTGCTATGATAGGTGGGGCTCGACAGCGAGGATGAGTCGGGGACCAATGGTACCACCAACAACTGTAGAACGAGACCCAATACGATCGAACTCAATCCAGATCTCCTCCGTCCTCCTCCAATAGGGAGTGGACGATCTCATACGCTCGGTTCCTCGATACTCCATACCGCCGAGCAAGCTCACGTGCTACCCCGCTCGGCCTCTCCCCCTCAGCTAGGAGCTCACGTGCACCCTGCGCCAGCTCCTCCTCTGAGAGGAGATCGGTGCCCGTAACCTCTCGCCCTGCAACGACTAAGACGACTTCGCCACGCACCGGCTCTCGCTCGTAATAGGCAGAGAGTTCCGACAATGTTCCCCGAGTAAAAGTCTCATGGACCTTAGTCAACTCACGTGCTACCACCACTTTACGCTCACCACCGCAGACCTCCACCAGATCCGAGAGGAGACGTGAGACCCGATTTGGGGACTCATAGAGGACCGAGGTGTACACCGCAGCGGAAACCTCAGCCAAACGCTCCGAGCGAGCACGACCACTACGGGGGATGAACCCGAAAAAAGTGAAGGGTTCAGTATCTAGACCCGCCCCCACGAGTGCCGCCAGGAGCGCTGACGCGCCCGGGATCGGTACTACCTCATGGCCCGCCTCGATCACCTTCCGCACGATCCGTGCACCAGGATCAGAGATCAGAGGCGTCCCCGCATCGGAGACGAGTGCGACCGACTCGCCTCTATCGAGCCATCTCAGAACCTCCTCCGCTCGAGCCGCCTCATTATGTGCATGGGCCGAATAGGAGGGCGTGGCTATCCCATAGTGGCGAAGCAGAATACCAGTCCGACGAGTATCCTCCGCCAGGATACGGTCGACCTCCTTCAGCACATTCACCGCGCGATAGGTCATATCAGAGAGATTACCTATCGGAGTACTCACAAGATACAGTAGCGCCATGACTTACACCGTTTCTCACCAAAAGGTCAGGGAAGGTCGTAGAGTGATAAACAACGAGGGGAGCGATCGCAATGAAACGACCACCCCCCTCTCAGATAATATTGGGACGATGAGCCCGAGCTACTACCCGAGATGCTCCTGGATCTTACGCTCGAGATGACCCTTGGGAACCGCACCTACGACCGTCTCGACCAACTCACCATCCTTGAAGAATAGGATACTCGGGATCGAACGAATATTGTAACGCGCCGCAGTCTGCTGGTTGGCATCTACATCGAGCTTCGCAACGGTGACACGTCCCGCATACTCCTCGGCGAGTTCCTCGATGATCGGACCCACCATCCTGCAGGGGCCACACCACTCAGCCCAGAAGTCTACGACGGCGAGGCCCTCAGCCTGCTCGATCCTGCTGGCGAAGTTATTGTCTGTCGCCGTCAGTACTGCACCATTCTCTGACATATTACTCTCCTCCCCATCTGTGCGGCGACCATAGCCCCGCCGCAATCAATATATTAACTTTACGATCCGAAGGAACGAATGCAACAACCCGGCCGAATGATGACGCTGAGAGAACTACCACTCGACCATGTCGCAATCGCTGTTCACTCCATCCCCGACGCCATCCCCATCTACGAAGCGCTGATGGGTGGTAAAGCCACCGAGATAGAGCAGGTCTACGACCAGGGCGTGGATGTCGCATTCATCGGAACGGGGACCGGCCGGATCGAGCTCATAGCACCGATCGCCGATGACTCGCCCGTTACGAGATTCCTCGAGCGACGTGGACCAGGACTGCACCACCTTGCCTATCGCGTCCCAGACCTAGTGAAGGCACTCGAGAGATTGACCGATGAGGGGATCAGACTCATCGACCAGGTGCCCCGTACTGGGGCTCACGGTCACAAGATAGCATTCATCCACCCAGAGTCTACAGGGGGCGTCCTCATAGAACTCGTCGAGGGCTGATCCCCTGACCAGGCAGAGGTCACACCCTCTAGCCCGATCCTCTCGATCAGCCACCTACCCTCATCGGTCCTGACGAGGGTGAAAGGGACGGTGAACTCCCGCCCCCTCATCTCCAACCTGACAGGGATCTCGACCGCCCCGCCTAACCTCCCAGGCACGAACTCAGGTTCCTCTATCGTATAACCATCGTTCTCTAGGAGTGAGGCGAGAGCATGCATCCGTACCTCGACCTCAGAGATAGGATCACGGGCCAAGACCGTCCCTTCCCGTGTCCCAAAGAGCTCGGCCATCCCCCTCAGATCCCCCGCCCTGGCAGCGGTTAGAAAATACTCGATGACCTCGACCGGAGCGCGAGACTCAGGGTGGACACCACCAATGGACACCCCCTCCGACGCACACCCGATAGCTAGGAATCCAAGGAGCCCAACCATTCGTAGTGGAACCGAGCCTCCCATCATCGAACCGAAGATCGGCATCGTCATCAATCGAAGGTTAGAGCGCGATCCCCGCCCCGTCAAGCTACCTGGGCAGACTCTCTACGGGTGAAGGTCAACTGTACCGAGCCGGGCTCTCGATCGACCTCGATAAGGTCGCCCTCCTCGAACTCGCCCTCTAGTAACTTCAAGGCGAGGGGGTTCTGGACGAGACGCTGGATCGCCCTCTTCAGAGGACGGGCGCCGAAGGCAGGATCATATCCCTCCTGCGAAATCAACTCACGCGCCCCGGCGCTAATCTCCAGCGAGAGCCTCCGGTCATCGAGGAGCTCGGCTAGCTCCGCCAACTGGAGATCGACGATCGCCGCCAACTCCTCCTGGCCGAGGGGCCGGAAGACGACTATATCATCGATCCTATTCAGGAACTCGGGGCGGAAGTGTCTACGCATCTCGGCCATAACCGTAGTTTCGATCTCGACCCACTCCGCACTCTCGCTCCGCTCCAGGATCTGAGAGCTACCGATATTCGAGGTCATGATCACGACTGCATGGCTGAAATCGACCGTCCGGCCCTGTGAATCGGTCAGCCGCCCATCATCGAGGAGTTGTAGGAGTATATTGAAGACCTCAGGGTGCGCCTTCTCGATCTCATCGAAGAGGACTACCGCATAGGGGCGACGACGAACCTGCTCCGTCAACTGGCCCCCCTCTTCATAGCCGACATACCCCGGGGGCGCACCGATCAGTCTAGAGACCGCATGACGCTCCATATACTCCGACATATCGAGCCGGATCATCGCCTCTTCATCATCGAAGAGGAACTCGGCCAACGCTCGCGCTGTCTCTGTCTTACCAACACCAGTCGGGCCGAGGAAGATGAAGCTCCCAATAGGACGGCCTGGAGGCTGTAGTCCCGCCCTACTCCGACGTATTGCATTCGAGACTACCTCGACCGCCTCGCGCTGGCCAACCACTCGCTCAGAGAGGAGATCCTCTAGTCGGGCTAGGCGATCTCGCTCCTCCTCCAACATCCTCGCTACCGGGATACCAGTCCAACGGGAGACAACACCCGCAATATCCTCGGCATCGACCTCTTCCTTCAAGAACTGGCTACCCTCCTGCAGACGAGCTAGACGCTCTTCCGCACCGGCCAACTCCTGCTCGAGAGTGGGTATCTCTCCATATTGGATCTCAGCTGCCCTCCCGAGATCACCATCCCGCGTAGCTCGCTCCGCATCGATCCGGAGCTGATCGATCTCTTCCTTGATCTCCCGAATCCGGCCGATCGCGACCTTCTCGGCCTGCCACCTCGTCTTCATCTCACCCGAACGAGCGCGCAACTCCTCGAGCTCGGCCTCTATCCCCTCCCTCCGCTCGACCGCCTCTGGATCCTCCTCACTAGCGAGCGCAGTGCGCTCGATCTCCAACTGTGTGATCCTGCGCTCTACCTCATCGATCTCCTGAGGCATCGAATCGATCTCGATCCGCAGACGGGAGGCGGCCTCATCGATCAGATCGATCGCCTTGTCAGGGAGGAAACGGCCACCCACATAGCGGTCGGAGAGGCGAGCTGCGGCCACGAGCGCACCATCAGTGATCCGAACACCATGATGGACCTCATAACGCTCCTTCAGACCTCGGAGTATCGCGACCGTCGCTTCTACACTCGGTTCACCGACATATACCGGCTGAAAACGTCGCTCCAGAGCAGCGTCCTTCTCTATATGCTGGCGGTACTCATCGAGGGTCGTCGCACCGACGACGCGTAACTCACCGCGCGCTAGAGCAGGTTTCAACATATTGCTCGCATCGACCGAGCCCTCCGCCGCCCCAGCACCAACGATCGTGTGTAACTCGTCGATGAAGACGATATATCTCCCCTCCGCCTCCGTAATCTCCTTGAGGACCGCCTTCAGACGCTCCTCGAACTCGCCACGGTACTTCGAGCCCGCGACCATCGCACCGATATCGAGTGAGACCAGCCTCTTCTCACGGAGAGACTCCGGGACATCACCATCGACGATACGCTGAGCGAGCCCCTCTACGATCGCAGTCTTACCTACACCAGGCTCACCTATCAGGACGGGATTGTTCTTCGTCCTACGGCTCAACACCTGCATGATCCGGCGGACCTCTTCATCCCGACCGATCACAGGATCTAGCCTGCCCGCACGAGCAAGGTCAGTCAGATCACGGCTGAAACGCTCTAGAGCACGGTACTTCTCCTCAGGACTCTGATCCGATACCCGATGAGGACCACGGACCGAACGCAATGCTTCCAAGAGCGCATCATGGCTCGCACCATCACCAACTAGGAGGCTACCAGCACTCGACCCTCGCTGCGAGACTAGAGCAAGGAGGAGATGCTCGACCGATATATAATCATCACCGAGAGAACGAGCCTCAGAGTCAGCCAGCTCGAAGATCTGGGCCAACTCCCTGCTCGGAGATGGTTGTACCCCACCACTCTGCCGGGGGAGACGGTCGAGTGCAGCCTCTAACGAGTCACGCAGTCGTCCCTCATCCACACCTACCTTGCGCAAGACCTCCAAGACGATCGTATCCTCCTGGCTCAGGAGGGCATCAAGGAGATGTAGATCCTCGAGTGATGGATTACCACGACGCTGCGCCTCCAGGACCGCACCCTGGATCGCCTCACCAGCCTTGATCGTCAGCCTATCGAAATTCAGCACCCTCACCTACCTCTTCTGATCGGCTTACACCAGACGATATCTCTTACCCAGCCCGGTACCGCACGGGTTCGCTTACCCCTGGGGGCAATCGCCATGCCCCGCAACCCTGCCAGATTGGCAGCCGGGGAAGAGGGGGGGCGTAGCAAAAAAGAGGTAGGGACACCTCTCTGGCATCCCTACCCCAAGGATCTGGGGAGCCGATCCGCCCCCTGTAGTCCTTACCGCCCTCTGTCTAGAGCTTTGGCCCGATCATGAGCGCATTCATATAGAGCTGGAAGGTACCATACCAGAAGTGCCTGAATACAGGATCATCGGTGAAGAGGATCGCCTTCCCCCTCCCTAGTCGACGCAGGGCGATAGCCGAGCCTTTCTCGAGGTACTCGAGGTTCTCCTCACTGATCACCCCACTGGCCTTCTCGAGCTCACCGGGGAAGTATGCCACTGTCTCGTATGCAGGATCGGGCTCGAAGACGCCCCCTCCGGTATGGAGTTGGAAGAGACGATCTGGCTGACCATCTACCCCGGCGCCGAAAGAGATCGGGTGTGCGGCATCGAGATTGAGCGAGAAGATCGTCCCTGGGATCTGCTGCTCCCATCTGGTGAGTTCCCGGGCCTTCCTTCCCCTGAGTGCACTCTCGACTGGGTCGTCATCATTGTCTCGGCTCCTGAGTTCGATCCCCGCGATCGGGCCCGCGGTCGCCCGGGCACCCCCAGCGACGGCGATGAGAGTCCCTCCTCCTCTGACCCAGTCGTTGATCTGCGCGATCTCTCTCTCTCCGAGTGAGGCCCCTCTGCCGAGGTCAGGTATGACGAGGATATCATAGTCCTGGAGGGAGACCGCCCCAAGCCGAGCTAATGGGATCGCGTCGAAGGGTAGCCCGACCGTCCTCTCGAGGAAGAACCAGTGTGCGCCATATGAGGTGGCCGAGACGCCCTCCCCATTCAAGACCGCTACCCTGGGGAGTTGGAGATCATAGGCATCGTTGGACCCAAGATCGATACCACTCTCCGAGAAGCCAGTCGAGACAGGGGTTACCCGTCCCGCAAGGCCGCTCTCCTCGAGCTTGTCGACCAGGCCTGGGTTGTTCAACCTAGGGATGAAGACCGTGCCGCGGGGCCACTCCTTACCCTCGAGGGTGAACTCACCATCCATCACCCTGGCCATCCCTCCCTGCAGGAGGAAGGAGACGACCTCGGGCCAGATATCGAAGCTCGGCTCGATGAGAAAGCCATAGGCGTTACTCATCTCGCTCCCCAGTACGCCCCCACTCGGTGCGGCGACAACACTGGTCGTGGCGAGATCCTCGACGACCTCCCAGCCAGCATCTGGGACCCGATCAGCACTATGTGCCTCGACGCCATACGCATAGGGCAATGACCAGGCGCTCAGATCGTAAGAGAAAGTCGCATCGAGGAAGACCTCAGGCTGCAGGAGTGCAGCGGCAAGCCTCCCCCTCGACTGGCGAGCAGGGACGCGGTAGGTGCCTGCTGGGAACTCGGACCTACCCTCGAAGCCATAGTGGGGCTCTGACCGAACCCGGAAGGTCCGGCTAGCCTCCTCGACCCTGATCCCCTGATCCCGGAGGTGTTCGACGAGCGCATCGACCCGTGCCCGGTTCTCGCCGGGTACGAGGAGGACATCGGGGGTATCCTCGCCGATGGTCCGATGGAACTCAGCGAACCCGAGTAGGAGTTCTGTCTTCCGAGTAGCTGCCACCCGTGCGGTAGCGAGCCCTGAGGTCCGGTGTCCCTCTGCCCGGTGGCGGAGGGTGAGGATCGTACCATCCTCTCGCTCGAACGCGAGGCCCGCACGACCACCACCAGACTGCTCGTAGGTCATCCCGATCGCACCGAGGAGGCTCGGCCAACTATCACCATATCCTGGATAGAAGAGATCGAAGACCTGACCGGTATAGTAGGCCCATCCCCTCTCATCGAAGGCGCGCGCATTTGCCTCGCCGATGATCTTGCCCCACTTCAATGTGTGCTCCGGGTAGATCGGGCTGATCGGCTTCGCGGCCGGGAAGAAGAAATATGTCGAGTTGGGGCTCATCTCATGGAAATCGATATGTACCTGTGGGGTCCATCTCCCCCAGGTCGCGATCCTGGCCTTACTCTCCGGCTGAGAGATCCAGGCCCAGTCACGGTTCAGATCGAAGAGATAATGATTGAAACGCCCCCCCGGCCAGGGCTCCCAATGCTCAGCCGCATTCGGATTAGGGTTCGGCTCGAGGCCGACCATCTGGTTGTACCAGTTTACATACCGATCCCTACCATCTGGGTTGACCGCAGGATCGATGATCACGATCGCTGAGTCGAGGACACCCGCGGCGAGTCCAGAGCCGCGGATGAGGTCCCAGGCAGTCCAGAGGGATGCCTCACTCGATGAGGATTCATTCCCATGGATACCATAGCTGAAGTAGAGGATCGCTGGGTTAGACTCCGCGATCTCGCGTGCCCGGGCGAGACTCGTCGTCGGCTCTGCCAACTCACGATTCAGATCGAGGATCTCATCTAGACGAGAGAGGTAGTCCTCACGCCCGATCACGACCTGGAGGAGGGGTCGCCCCTCGATCGTCTCGCCATATCGCTCGATTCGGACCATCGGGGTATGCTCAGCTAGCGCCTCGAAATATCGGACGACGCCTCGATGGTCAGTGAACTTCTCCCCGAGCTCATGACCTAGGACCTCGGCGGGAGATGGAACACTCACACTGGCACTGCCCTGCGCCATCAGCAGCTGCGCAGGGATCATGACCAGTAGCGCACTGGCGATGATCAGACGTTGCAGAACTCCCTTCAGATGCATTCGACTACCTCTATCATAATGTTGAGGGTTTGGGGAAATGGAGCGGAACATATTACATTGTACCCGGTAACGCAATCGTCTAGGGCCGTCGACTCTGCAATTTAGAATTGACAATCAGAGCGTCGGCCCATACGCTTCCGCCATCTGCCCAATGGAGACCCCTCACCAGGAGGTGCCGTATGTCGACGAAGGCCGATCCCACGGAGAGCCCACAGGCTGGTCTCCCCAGAGAAGCCTACGAGATCAGACCGGGCGAGGAGTATAGACCATACATCCCCGCCGACCGCGAGATCCCGGAGATGACGATCAAGGCGATCATCTTTGGGATCCTCATCGGGATCGTCTTCGGAGCGGCCAATGCCTACCTCGGGCTCCGCGTAGGGATGACAGTCAGTGCCTCGATCCCCGCGGCCGTGATGGCGATCGTCCTCTTCCGTATCCTCCGCGGCGGAACCGTGCTGGAGACGAATATCGTCCAGACGATCGGATCTGCCGGCGAATCAGTCGCCGCTGGGGTCATCTTCACCATACCTGCCCTCTTCATCTGGCAGCAGACCGATCCTGCGATCAGGGTCGACCTCGTCGAGATCTCGGTCCTCGCCCTCTTCGGTGGCCTCCTCGGCGTCCTCTTCATGATACCACTCCGACGCTTCCTCATCGTCAGAGAGCATGGTACACTCCCCTACCCCGAGGGCCTCGCGACAGCCGAGGTACAGGTCGCTGGAGAGACGGGGGGTAAGAAGGGACGCCTCGTCTTCTCCGGCCTCGGGATCGGGGCGCTCTACCAACTCCTGGCCAATGGGAGGGGACTCAGTCTCTGGCCTGACGAGCCCTCGCAGAGATTGCCCGCAAAGGCTGAGATCGGGGGATCTTTTACCCCAGAGCTCCTCGGAGTCGGATTCATCGTCGGACCAAGGATCGCGGCGCTGATCTTCGG
>Ga0079225_10001006_pt1 | contig 15704 bp, 12 predicted proteins | sample Poulit2012_FD_76344 | JGI IMG/M metagenome (GOLD analysis project Ga0079225, IMG submission 76344) | Agricultural soil microbial communities from Georgia to study Nitrogen management - Poultry litter 2012 | ecosystem: Environmental > Terrestrial > Soil > Agricultural land | place: USA: Georgia... | reverse complement strand
TCGTCGCCGAGTACCGCACGCTCCTCGTCGGTGAGGCCGGCGTCGAGCTCGGGCAAACCGAACCGGTGGCTGAATGACCAGCCGAGAAGACCGACGGCGTCGAAGCAGCGGTGACGCGCCTGGGCGATCACGGTGAGCATCGCACCCATCGAGTGCCCGACTCCGATTGCCGGTCCGGAGAAGCGCTGCCGGAGTTCGGTGACTGCGGCGGCGTCGCGCTCAGCGACATAGCGTGGGGTGAGTTCCCAGCCATCCACCGTGGCGGGGCTTTCCCCGACGCCGGGGTGATCGAGGGTGATCACGGTGAAGCCGCGGTCAGCCAGGTGCTCGGCCATGCTCAGGGTGCCGCCGTCGTCGTAGCCCGGGAGGTCAAAGTAGTGGCGTGACATGCCGCCGCCGGCCAGGCAGAACACCACAACCCCGGCGGGGTCAACAGGTTCGATGGCTGTACCTGCCAGGCCAGCGGCCGTAACGGTGGTGCGCCGCAGTATCGGCCGGTGTGTGGTCATGACACCGTTTGGGAGGGTTCACCGACGGCATCGGTATCGATGAGCTTGTCGATCTCGTCGTCGCTATAGCCGAGTTCGGCCAGGATGGAACGGCTGTGCTGACCGGGCAGGAACGCGGGACGACCGGAGGTGCCGGCAGTGTCGGAGAAATCGAAATACAGTCCACCGACCCGCATCTGGCCCAGTTTGGGATGGTCGAAAACTGACACCAGTCCGGATTCCACCGCCGCCGGATCGTTGAACAGCCGAGTGTTGAAGTCGGGATCGGAGACCTCGCAGGGAACCCCGGCGGTATCGAGGCGGGCGAACCACTGCTGCGCGGTCCGGGTGCCGAACGCTGTGGTTAGTTCGGTAACGAGCAGATTATCGTTTACGCGGCGGGCGGCAGCGGTACCGAAGCGGGGATCATCGGCCAGATCCGAGCGCCCGATCGCGGCGCACAGGGCCTGCCAGGAGCTCTCGTCGAGGACGGCGATACACAGCCATCCATCGAGGGTTTCGTAGAGTCGGTACAGCGCACACCATCCGTAGAGTTCGGCGTCGGGCCGTTGCCGATCTGCGGTCCTCGCCCCATTCGGTGAGGTCCAGGCGGTCGAGGCGTTGAGTAGGTGCGCATAGAGTATGGAAGTGCGAACGAACTGGCCTTCACCGGTTCGGTCGCGGTCGATGAGGGCCTGGATGATGCCCAGAGCCGACAGGAACCCCGTCCCTGTATCGCCCAGCGAGGTCGTCGACCAGAGCGGGTGCCCGTCGTGGTCCAGGCCGCCGTCAAGCCATTCGGTGCCGGCCAGCGCGGCGGCGGTTTGGTCGTTGCCGGGATGGTTTTGGCGCGGGCCCTGTTCGTAGCCGATGCTGTGGCAGTAGATCAAGTCGGGTTTGATCTGTCGTAGCGAGTCGTAGTCGACGCCGAGGCGCTGCGCGGCGCCATAGCGCATGTTGTGGGCCACCACGTCGGCGGTTTCGAGGAGGCGGTTAAATACCGAAACTGCTTGTGGATCTTTGAGGTTAAGGATAATCGACTCTTTGTCTCGGTTGCAGCACACGCCGATCTGATTGGACATCCAGTGCTTGTCGACAAAGGTGTTCACTTTGATCACCCGGGCGCCCAGTTGCGCCAGGACCTGGGTGCCGAACGGACCGGCGACTGCCAGGCCGAGGTCGAGGACTACGACGCCGTCCAGCGGCGAGGCCAGTTTGGTCGTCGTGGCGGATGTAATGCGAGAACGGTCCTGGCGGCGTACCGAGTCGGCTTCTGCTCGGACCTGATCATTGTGTTCTCCGGACAGCGGCGCGGGTCGAGGTGGGGTCGTCGGATGGCGCGACAGTTCGACGACTCGCCCGACTTGGCGGATGGGGCCGACCTCCGGGTCATCGACTTCGATGACGCATCCGTCGGCCAGTAGCAGCGGGTCGAGCAGGGCTTCTTCAGGAGAACGCACCTTCTGTACCGGGACGCCGGTGTCGGCGGCAATTTTCACCCAGGTGTCGGCGGGTAACTTCGCGACGGCCTCGGCTAATGTGGGTTGGTAGGCGTGCAGCACGACAATGTCGTCGGCGCTGGGGTCGAGACGCAGGTTGGCGGTTTTGGGAGACACCAATTCGCCGTCGGCGGTCTGGCTGTCGGCGACACCGAGGATGAATTCGGGCAGTGCCACCCAGTGATGGGTCCAGCGGTTGTCTGCGGCGCGGAAGAAGCCCTTGGGCGCGCGCGGATCGAACACCCAGGTTTGGTAGCCGGGCCGGTCGGCGTGCTCGGCGGACTGCCAGGAGCCCAGGGTGGTTGCCAAGACGCCGTGCAGCAGGGAGGCGTTGATGTGTTGTCCGCGCCCGGTGGTTTCGCGGGCGCGCACGGCGGCGTTGATCGCAACGGTAGCGATGTAGAAGGTGGCCAGGCTGATCCAGGGCACACCGTTGAACAGCGGCCCGTCCCGTTCGGGCCCGGTTCCGCAGCCGGGCGGGACCTCCATGTCCGGTAGCGGCCCGACCATGCCCGACAATTTCGCGGTGATGCCCTCGGGGGTTCCGCGCACCGCCCACTGGTAGCCGGTGCGCGCGGCCACCAGCGCGTCTATGCCGGGGCGGTGCGCGTGCGGGCCGTCGGGACCATAACCGGTGATCGAGCAGTGGATCAGACGCGGGTTGTGCGCGGACAGCATGTCGTAGTCGAGGCCCAGACGTTTGGCTACGCCGGGCGCAAAGCTCTCGATTAAAACGTCAGCGTTGCCGGCCAGCGCACGCAGGCGCGCGTTGTCGTCCGGGTCGTGCAGGTCGAGTCGCGCACTTCGCTTGCCCCGGTTCCACACCCGATATCCCGACAGGTGCCGCCAAGGGTCGCCGTCAGGAGGGTCGATCTTGGTCACCAACGCGCCGTGGTCGGCCAACAGCATGCCCGTCATCGGGCCCGAGATACCCCAGGACAGGTCCAGCACCGTCAGGCCGTCCAAGACACCCATGTCACGCTCCGCTCGTCATTCGTTGGACAAATGTGTTTGTTTGGCTTTGCTGCGGCATCATGGCGCCCGACCTAGGATGACCCCGCTTGGTCCGGCCGCAACCGCAACGTGTTCGGCTCCATCGACCTGGTTGAATGCGGTACCGCGTAGCTGGCGAACCGCTTCGGTGATGTTGTTGATGCCGTGGATGTAGGCCTCGCCCAGCAGGCCACCATGGGTGTTTACCGGTAGCGCGCCACCGAGCTCGATGTTCCCTTCGGCGATGAAGTCCTTGGCCTGGCCGGGTTTACAGAATCCGTAGGCCTCCAGCTGCATAAGCACGACGGGCGTGAAGTTCTCGTAGATCATCGCCGCATCGATGTCTTCCGGACTGAGACCCGAGTCGCGGTAGAGCTGCGCGGCGACCGCGGCGGCCTCATCGAATCGGCCCATGTCGGAGCGTTGATAGCCGATGCCGGCTGTCACCCCGGCGCCGTGGGCTTGGGCAGCGGCTTCGACAACGACCAAGGGGTGGGGGCCGCGACGGGCCTGTTCGCGGGAGGTGACCACGAGCGCGACAGCACCGTCGCTTTCCTGGCAGCAGTCCAGAAGCCGCAGCACCGGTTCGACGATCCAGCGTGAGGCTTGGTGATCGTCGAGCGTGATGGGCCGGTCGTAGAAGTAGGCGTGGGGGTTGGTGGCGGCGTGCTTTCGTGCCACTACGCTGTACCGCCCCAAATCGGCGTTGGTGACCTCATTTTCGTACATGTAGCGCTGATACCACAGGGCGTACATTGCGGCCATGGTGTTCAGTCGGCGCCGTCCGGAGGCGGGGTGTCTGGCCGTGATATCGCCCCGCGCCTGCCCGTAGCGGTGTCCGGAGCGTTCGTTGAGTGCGCGGTAAACCAGGACCGAGCGCGCGGCTCCGGAGGTGATCGCAGCTGCGGCCATTCCGATGACCGCCGAGGCGGTATTGCCACCGCCGGGGGTACGTCCCGCCCAGGTCAGGTCGTTGATGCCCAGGCAGTCCATCAACGCGGGTTCGGCGGTGTTGTCGACGGTGAAGGTGACCATGCCGTCGATATCGGCCGGCTCCAGGCCGGCGTCGTGTATTGCGGCCAGCGACGCTTCAGCGGCCAGCTGCAATTCGCTGCGCCCGGAGTCCTTGGAGAATTCGGTCTGTCCGATTCCGGCGATGGCCGTGCGGGCCCACATGTTCTCTTGAGGTCGGGGCCGAAGCGGGAATGGCTTGTGCGACACCTGAGTGGCCGGTGGCTGATTCGGCTGGGCCTGAGCGCGGCGAAACGCCAGCCGGTCGGCACCTTCGCCGGGCTGAAAGACCGCCACCACCGCCATGCCGTTGACGACCCGATCGACTGGCCAGTCGACGATCTCGGCAACGAAGCGCACGCCTTCGTCCAGCTCGACGACGGCGATCACATGAGTTTCATCCTCGGGGGCGCCGTGGCGGGGAATGACCCAGCTGTAGACAAACCCGCGGCCGGTGGACGACATCGCGTCGAAGTCCATGCTGTGGCAGCCGCGGCACATCGGTCGTGGGGGTTGTTGAATCTGGCCGCAGTCACGGCACCGCTGCAGCAGTAGCAGATTGCGGTTGAAGCCGTCGAGCTGAAACTGATCGACGCGCCGCCCCTCGGATGCGGTCCCCGGGTGCATCAGTGCACCGCGAGCTGGATTCGGGATGGGACGCGATCCGACCTCAACGCGATAGTGAACACTATCCCTGATTACCACAACGACGGCGACGAGGCCAATAACCGCATGTCCGGGGGTGGTTTAGATAGTGGTTACTATCGGGATGTGTTATGGTTCACACACGGGCCTCTGTGACGGGCCGTGCCAGGCGAGGGTTTCGTGGCCTGTGGTGGTGCGAGAAGGGATCGGTGAGGGTGTCAGGATCCGGCAAGACTGCCAGTTCGTCGCAGAAGTGTGCCAGTGGCAGCGACCCGATGGTGGACTCTGGGGAGAACCCCACCCGGCGGCGCATTATCGATGCGACCGTGGCAAGCATTTTGGAAACCGGATTCTATCGGGCCACTTCCAACGAGATCGCCCGTCGGGCGTGCTTGACCTGGGGTGCCATTCAGCGGCAGTTCGGGACACGGGAAGCGTTGTTGCTGGCAGCGTTTCAAGACGAATGGCAGCGGCTGATCGACACCATGGGACTGCCCATCGTCGGCGACACGCTTCAGGAGCGGGTGCGTCGGTTCTTCAACAACCTCAAGGCGCACTATTCGCGTCCTGAGTACTTTGCTGCGATGCAGATCGTCATCAATCTGCGCCAGGACCCGATGACGTCGTCGGCCACTCTCGATGTGATCGAGCAGATGTCCCGCAAAACCGCTGGGATGTTGCCCAATCTTGTTCAGCAGATCCAACCCGACACCACGCTCGACTCCGCGGTGATCAACACGCTCTTCTTCACGATCCGCGATTTCTATATCGGGGTGCACGTTGAGTCCACCACCGCACTGACCGAGGCGTTCCACAGGCGCCTCACGCACCTCGCCGAAGAGGAAGAGCTCCTCATCGCCAACCTGGTGACGTTGGTGGACCGCGACATCGCGACAACGGTCACGACCGCGCCGAGCGTGCGTACGCCAACCGCATCGGGGCGGCCGAGGCATGGCCGGCGGCGTCGCGATGGGGTGTCGCCGGCCATGCTGGGCCGCCAACTGGTCGATGTGGCGGTCGCCAAGTACCGTCCCATCCCAGGGGGCGGGCTGGCGGTGACCTATCTGTGCGACGCCGGCGAGGTCCACCACGCCAGGTTGACCGGCCTGGACGCGCCAATGGACCCGGGGCGGCACGCAGTCATGTTGATCGAGGGCGAAGACACCGAGATGCTCGACTGGGAGCTCACCCGGCGCGGAGACGTCTACGACCTGAGCGTCACCATCGACGGGATAACTCTGATGGGAATCGGGATCGCCGACCCACAAGAGTCGGACTCGCTGTTGGTGAGCTGGTCCTGGGGCGCCGATGCCGCCACCGGTGTCGTCAAGTACGCCATCGCCGATGAGCCCTATACGATCATCCCGACTTACACTTCAACGGCGCTGGCAGCCTCCGGCTTCGACGGCGTCAAGGGCGGGCGTGCAACGGGATTCACTGCTGATGGCTTTCCCGGCGCCTATACGATCGTCTACGACGGACTGGGCGCGACGGACGGGCCGTTCTCGTGGACGGTCAGTGAGCGCGGTACGGCGCTGGAACTCACCTGGGATACCGGTACACGACGGGCGATGGAAGGCTTCGGGTTCTGCGACCCCGACCACCCTGACTCGATTGTAGCGGTTTACTGGTCGACCGGTCCCCGGCCGCGGATGTACACACCGCCCGCCTGCAGCAACGGCGAAGCGGACGGACGATCGTGAGGTCCACATTCAGAAGTGCACCGCCCACCCTCGACGATGAGCAGCTCGGCGTGGTCGTGCTCGCCGAACGCCCCGGTATTGCCGCGGAGACGGCGGCCCGCTTCGCGCTGGCGGGGCATCTTGTAGTCATCGGTGCCCGCGGCAACTCGTTCGCCGGCACCGAGGCGCAACGCCTCCGCGCCCGCGGCGCCGGGGTCTTTACATCTGCGCTGGATGTGTCCGACTGCCTGTCGGTGTCGGATTTCGCGGCGACCACGCTCTATCTTGTGGGCCGCGTCGATTGCCTGATACTCGGCCCCGAGTTGACGTCGGGCCGTTGCCGCGGTGAGACCGGGCTGGTCGGGATTCAACATTTGGCGGCGCAACTCGTCTACCGCGGTGCGCGTGGTGGCTATGAGGACCTGACGGTAATTACTTTCACGCCACAACAGGGTCAATGGAAGGCCCGCGTGTCGGCCCACTCGATGTTTCTCGACGCCTTGAACAAGTGGGTGGAGCTGCATGAATCCACATGTACACCAGCCACTGACACCAGTGGCGGTTGTTGCAAATCCGATGTCTGCGATCGGCTGCAGACGCAGCTAGACGACTGGCAGCAGAGCATGCAGGCCCCGGCCACGCACCGGGGCCGTCGATCCAGCAGTGGCCCCGCGTACGGGCTTCCCGTAGCCATTGGCGTTGGCCGCGATGGTCATCATCTCGATGAGGAGGAAAATCTGTGATTCGCCCGTCTGATACAGCCGTGGTTGGCGCCCCGCTTGTCTTCGATCCGTTCTCTGAGCAGTTCTACACCTCACCGTATGAGACCTATCGCCGGCTCCGTGACGAAGCACCGGTGTACTACAGCGCCAAATACGACTTCTGGGCGCTGAGCCGATTCGAGGACGTTTCCGCTGCGTACCGTGATCACGACACCTATTCGTCGGTCAAGGGCGTCACGCTGGACATGATCCAGATCGCCGACATGATCAAAGACGTACCGGCGCAGATTATATGGCTGGACCCGCCCGAACACGATCGCATGCGCAAGCTCATCAACAAGGCCTTTACTCCGCGTGCGGTCACTGCGTTGGAGACCAGCGTTCACGACACCATTCACCGGTTGCTCGCCGGCGTGGATCCCGACACGTTCGACGTCGTCGCCGAGTTCGCCGCCCCCTTCCCGGTGGAGATCATCACCACGATGCTTGGTGTGCCCGTCGAAGATCGACAGCAGATCCGCTACTGGATCGATGAGTTCCTCAATCGCGAACCAGGCTCCATCATGCCCACCCAGCGAGGGTGGGAAGCGCAGATCGCGATGGGAGAGTACTTCCAGCACCTCGTTAGCCACCGTCGTAAACATCCACAAGACGACATGCTGACCCGATTGATCGCCGCCGAGATCAGCGACGATGACGGTGCCATACGGCGCCTCACCGACGGGGAAATCGTCGGCTTCGCGAGACTGCTTGGCGGCGCTGGCGCTGAGACCGTCACCAAGCTCATCGGCAACGCTGTAGTCGTATTCGCTGACAACCCGGTCCAGTGGCAGAAACTGCTCGCCGACAGAAGCAAGATCCCTGCTGCCGTCGAGGAACTACTGCGCTTCGACGGGCCCCTGCAATACAACTTCCGCCACACCACCCGGTCGGTGACTCTGCACGGCACCACAATCCCCGCGCAGACACCGGTGATGCTCATCACCGGATCAGCTAATCGCGACGAGCGTGTCTACCCCGACGCCGATCGATTCGATATCGAACGCGACCGCAAATTTCACCTGGGTCTGGGCTATGGCGTCCACAGCTGTCTGGGCGCGGCGTTGGCACGCATGGAGGCGCGCATCGCGCTCAACGCACTCTTGGATCACATGCCGCACTACGAGATCGACAAAAGCAACCTGCGTCGAGTCAGTATGACAAACGTGTGTGGTTGGTCCCACGTCCCCGTGCGTGTGCTCCCGTGACCGTTGGCGTCCCGGCCGTCCCACCGGCCACGCTGACACCGTCGTACGGGCCATCCGCGCCGTATCAGCTCAATATCATCACGGACAACCCCGTAGAGATGATCTGCGATATTGGCGGATGGGTGTGCGATAAGGCGTTAGCGGGCTGGCGAACTACCGTAATCCTGCACGGTAACCCAAACCCCCACGGACGAGTATTGCGAATCGTGGGCATCGATACGGTCGTCAGCGATACCTCCTGGTCCACGCTCACTCCCTCGCCGTCCAATCAAATGGTGGTGGCGGCGCGGTCCTACCGGAACGAGGCCGTGCTGCGCCGGGTTGTCGATGATCTCTTGGGTGCCGGACTACACGATGTCATCCTGTGGGGGCCGGCGAACGACGGTGCCGCGTGGCAGGCACCGTTCGATCCACCGTCAACGACGCACGAGTATCGACTCAGTGTGGCCGCACGTGCTCTCAAGGCCCAATCTCTCATCGCGGCGGGCCTAGAACCCGACCATGCAGTCGCGACGGAATCGCCCGGCCGCCGTGCATTATTCGCGTTTCTCAAACCCTTGAATAGCGTCCAATACGGACACGGGTAGCACGACCTATTCGTCAAGCTCTAGCCACCAAAACAGAAAGGAATGTCAAAGTGAACATCAACGACCTCGTTTTGATCAGCATCGACGACCACATTGTCGAACCGAGAGGCATGTTCGAAAACCACGTTCCCGATCGGTGGAAGGACCAAGCGCCTCAGCTGCAGATGGACGACGACGGCATCGAGCGGTGGGTTTTTCAGGGACAGGTCTCAGTCAGTACGGGTCTCAATGCTGTGGTCAGTTGGCCGCGCGAGGAGTGGAGCCTGGACCCGGCAACATTCGCCGAGATGCGTCCGGGCGCCTACGATGTCCACGAACGCATCCGTGACATGAACCGCAACGGTGTCTTCGGCTCGATGTGCTTCCCGTCATTCGTTGGATTTTCCAACGGCTTCTTCCAGGGCGCACCGGACAAAGACCTAGCGCTGGTGATGACGAAGGCCTACAACGACTGGCACATCGATGAATGGGATGCGGCCTATCCGGACCGGTTTATCCCGCTGGCCATCCCGCCGCTATGGGATCCCCAGTTGCTGGCCGACGAGGTGCGTCGGGTCGCCAGGAAGGGGTGCAGGGCCATTACGATGCCCGAACTGCCCCATGTGCAAGGCCTGCCCAGCTACGCCAACGTCGAGCATTGGGACCCGTTCTTCCGCGCGGTCTGCGAGGAGGGCGTGGTGATCTGCCTTCACATCGGTCAGGGCCTGCGTGCGATCTCAACCGCGCCCGATGCGTTGTTTGACCGCCTATTGCTGGTGACCCAGGTGTCTGCCATGGCCGCGGTCGATCTGCTGTGGGGCCCGGCCTTGCGCAACTATCCCGAACTCAAGGTGGCATGGTCGGAGGCCGGGATCGGCTGGATTCCATTCTTCTTGGACCGTTGTGACCGGTATTTCCTGCACTCCCTGGGCGGCAAGCACGACTTTGGCGGGAAGCTACCCAGCGAGGTCTTCAAGGAGCACTCTCTGGCCTGCTTTATCAGTGACCCGAGCGCCTTGAAGCTGCGCAGTGACATCGGAATCGACATCATCGCCTGGGAATGCGACTACCCGCACTCCGACTCGATCTGGCCCGACGGACCCGAGACGATCTACGGGGAACTGACGGACGCGGGCTGCACCGACGGCGAAATCGACAAGATCACCTGGTCCAACAGCGCCCGTTTCTTCGACTGGGATCCGTTCAAGAGGACGCAGCGCTCGGAGGCTACCGTCGGTGCTCTCCGCGCTAAAGCAACCGACGTCGACACCTCCATTCGCAGCCGCGCCGAGTGGCGCGAGCTGTACGAGGCCCGAGCGTAAGCATCGGCTACAAGCGTAGTTCGACGTGAACTTCGACGTCGCTGAGTGAAAATGGGCCTACGGATCACGTCGAGATGACCGCGACCTTTCCGGTGACCTCGTCGCGGCAATCGCAGAATGCGACTACGGCCTCGACGATATCCGGGGGCTTGATCGCGTCGGGCCGCAATATGTCTCCCGGCAGAACGGTGGAACCCTCACTCATCACGGCCGCACGCCGACCCACCTCGTTAACGCGAAGGCCGGTTCCGAAGAGGCGGCCGGCGAGGCGGGTAATGATGCGATTGAGTGCGGCCATGGTAGGGCCACGGCGGTGGCTAGCCAATCCCCAGGACAGTGCAGCCACGCTGGCTGGCCGATCGCAAGATCCGCGAGCGGCGACTGCGCGGCGGCACGGCCTGCAAGCCGCAATCGCAACTCGTTGCCCACGGTCTTGTGGGGTTGCGCCCTGTCCGTGTACGTTAAAACAACGACGTTGTTTTAAACCGCTTCTCGCTTGATGGAATGGGAGCAGACCATGAGCACGCCATCGGTCCAGACCTTCATGAACTCTCCGCTGTCGTTCTTCGGCGACTCGATTACGACGATGCACTCGATTGGCCGCGCCGAGCTCGAAGATCTGCAGCGCGAGGCGATGATTCGGCGTTTTGCCGAGCACCGTGACGGCATCGAAATGGTTCGTAAGCTCGCCGACCGGCTTGGTGTGGCGACCGTGGACACGTTCGACGACATCGTGCCTCTCATGTTTTCCCACACCGCCTACAAGTCGTATCCGGCGGCGCTGATCGACAACAAGCGGTGGGATCTGATGACCCGCTGGCTCGACAAACTTACGACCTATGACCTGTCGGGAGTCGACGTCGATGGGTGCGACTCGATCGACGAATGGCTGGACCAAATCGAATCCCAGACCTCGTTGCAGATCGTCACGTCGTCAGGAACCACGGGCACGTTCTCGGTCATCCCGAAGGACACGCCGATCACTGTCGAAGGCATGCGCATTTGGAAGAATATGGTCTTCCAAAAATTCGGCAAGGAGCCGTCCGAAGACGAGTTGAACCCGGTGGTCGACGTGATTTGGCCCAATTTCAGCGAGGGACGGTTCGGTATGACCCGGATGGTGCCCTGGATCAAGACGGAGTTCACCGGCGGTGACGAGAGCCGGTTCCATGCGCTGTACTCCGGATCGATGGACACCGATCTGATTTTTTTGGCGAACAAGATGCGCGCCGCGGCGGCCCGCGGCGAACTGGATCGCCTCGAATTGGACCCCAAGCTGGCCGCACGCAAGGCTGAGTTCATCGAACTGCAGCAGCGTCAGGTGACGGAGGTACCGGAGTTCATCTCGCGGTTGACGTGCGAGCTCCGCGGCAAACGGGTGTTCATGACGAGCACCTACAACCTGATGTACAACCTCGCCGCTGCCGGTCTAGAAGACGGTGTGCGCGCGGAGTTCGCGTCGAACTCGGCCATCCTCACCGGCGGCGGCGCCAAAGGCGAGGTTCTGCCGGACGGCTACATGGACGTCATCCGGGAGTTCTATGGCGGGGTGGCAATTCAAGAAGGCTATGCATTTTCGGAACACAATGGCGTGCACTTCGCGTGCGATGAGGGTCGTTACCATTTGCAGCCGTGGGTGATTCCGTACATCCTCGACCCGGACACCGGCGAGTCGAGGCCCCGTGTCGGGAAGCAGACCGGCCGGTTTGCGGTCTACGATGTGGTCAACCAGAGCCACTGGGGCGGCGTCATGACCGGCGACGAGGTGACGATCGACTGGGACTTACGGTGCCCGTGTGGGCGCACCAGTCTTGCCCTTGAGCGCACCATCCAGCGTTTCAGCGATAAGAAGGATGGCCAGGACGACAAAATATCCTGTGCGGCCACGCATGAGGTGCAAAACGAGGCCATCGACTTCTTGAAGGAGTTGGCGTGACGACCTTCGCGGTGCCGCTGTTCGTCCGCGGTGAGCTGATTACCGACGACCTGGTCGAGTTCGGCACCCGCCAGGGTCACCGCTTCGAAGCACCCGACCCGGTCAAGCATGTGCATGCGCTGCCGCTGGGCAACCCATCTGCCATGGCCGACCTTTACGAGATCTCGTTCGACGAGATCCTCGATGTGCTCTCCGAACTCGGACGCGCGCTGGAGTTTGAGAACAATGTCTACCTGCAAGAAGCCTACCAGGCTTGCCTTGTCTCCAATCCCATGCCGGAATCCATCCTGCGCACCGTGTACGTCGCTCTGCCAGGGTTGTTTAGCCGGGAGGCGATGCGTGAACTCGCCGATACCCAGGTTGGTGTCGATTACCTCGATGACTGGGTGTCGCATCGACTGTTGGATGGCCGCAAGATCCGGGTGCGCGCATTTGGAGCGCGCGCGCTGCACATTCCCGCCGGTAACGGGGGGCTGGTGTCGGGCGTTACCATCCTACGGTCGGCCATCACCCGCAGCGACGCGATCATCAAGGCGCCGTCCAACGACCCGCTGACCGCAATGGCGATCGTCCGCACGCTGCGCGACATAGCTGCTGACCATCCGATCACCAGACATCTGACCGTAGGCTACTGGAAGGGCGGCGACGAACAGGTCGAGGCGCAGCTGTACAAACCCGAACACATCGAAAAGATCGTTGCCTGGGGTGGTTTAGCGTCAGTCAAACACGTGACGCGCTACATCCAGCCTGGTCTGGAACTCATCGCGCTCGACCCCAAACGTAGCGCGACAATCATCGGCCCCGAGGCGTTCGAAAGTGAAGAACAGCTGCGGGAAGTCGCGACGCGGGCCGCGTGCGATGTGGGGGTCGGCAACCAGGAGGGCTGTGTCAACGCACGGGTCATCTATGTGCTCAGCGGGACCGACGAGGCCGGCCTGACCAACGCAAACCGGCTTGGTGAGCTGGTGTACGACGCGATGATCAAGCTGCCCTCGGCGTTGAGCACCAAACCCAAGGTGGTCAACCGCGCATTGCTTGAGCACATCGAGGGGTCCCGGCTTACCGACGACTGGTACCGTGTCTTCGGTGGCGAAAACGCTGAAGGAGCGATCATCGTCTCCCAGCTCGATGAGCCTGTGCAGTACTCCACGCTGCTGTCGGGCAGGGTCGCAAACATCGTCCCAGTCGACAGCATCGAGAAGGTCACTGCGGCAGTTAACGCCTACACACAGACCATCGGTATTTATCCTGAAAAGCTGAAACACGAGCTGCGTGACAAACTTCCGTTGTTCGGCGCGCAACGTTTGACCTCGCTCGGCTACGCGGCCAGCGTGAACTTCACCATCCCGCAAGACGCCATGGAGCCTGTTCGCCGGATGTGCAAGTGGATCGTCGAAGAAGAATGCGATCCGGAAAACGTGGTTCCACTCTGGAAAACACCCGACCTGACATTCAGCAATGGCTAAGCCCCTGATCCCGGTCGACACGATCTACGAGTGTGCGTTGGCGCTACTGGACGCTGGGGGTTGCGATGCGCTCACTACACGCAGGCTGGCCGCCGAACTCCGAATCTCCACCCGCACGCTCTACCAGCGGGTAGGCAGCCGAGACGAGTTGATCCGTTCGCTGGTCGCCCGGCATTTCTCGCAACTCCGGTTGGACTTCCATGAATACAAGAACTGGGAGACCACAGCCCTAAACTGGTGCCTCGCTCTGCGCAGCGCATTGCGCGCTCACCCGTTCCTGACCAAGCTGATGACGAGCGACGACCGCAAAGCTGTGATGGACTACGTCGACGAATTGACGGAAGCGACACTACGGGAGGGATTTCCGCACGATCTCGCCCTCGAATGCTCACGCTTACTAGTCAACCTGACGATCAACCACGCTGTGATGGAGGTGCGGGGCCTTCGTGAACCCAAACTATCTCGCGCCACACTGACCGAGTCCCGCAGGGTCGAGAAGAACTTTCCCATATCGGTGCGCTGGATGCTGGCCGGAATCCGTGCAGAGGTTGAGTCCTCGCACAACGATGTGACCGCAGTGATGGTGACCCGGCTACCCAAACCTGCGCCGCGGCGCACCGCCGACGGCTGACCGCGGAGGGCATGCATGGATTTCGCCAAGGTTGTGTTGTCACCAGAAGACCAAAGGTTCCGCGAACGGGCGCGCGAGTTTCTGCACCGGACGGTCACCACCGAGGTGTTGCAGCGCGCCGATTCCGGTGGTGACGGGTTCATCGAAGATGTCCACCTTGCGATGGGCGCTGAAGGCTGGCTAGAACCCGAAACCAAGAGCGTTATGGACGGAGGCTTCACACCGGTGCAGCGTCGCATCTGGGACCTCGAACGGCGCCGCGCGAGGGCACCCATGGTGACCTGGGGAGGCACCATGATGATCCTGCAGGCGGTGCGGCAGCACGGGGCTTCCGAACTACTGGACGCCATCTTGCCCGGGGTGTACCGGGGCGAGATTCGGTTCGCTATGGGCTATACCGAACCCGAGGGCGGTTCGGACATCGCCACCTGCAAGACGCGTGCCATCCGCGACGGGGAAAACTGGATCATCAACGGGCAGAAGATGTTCACCTCCGGGGCGCACAACGCCCAATATATCTTCCTGCTGACCAACACCGAACCGAGCGGGAAACGCTACCGCAACCTGACCATGTTTCTGGCTCCGGTCGACACCCCGGGAATCGAGATTCGGGGTTTGCGCACCGTCGATGGTGAACGATCCAACATCACCTTCTACACTGACGCCCGCATTCCCGACCTCTACCGCATCGGCGACGTCAACGATGGCTGGACGGTACTGAGCGGTCCACTGGCAGCCGAACACGGGGCCAACGACTCAGCGTCGCACGGACTGGCCGACATCACCACGATGAGCAACTTCTGCACCATCATGGCCGTGACTGCGGACAAAGTCGCCGCGGCCGTCGGCGAACCTGACGACGCAGATTATCGCCGAATCGACGACGGTTCCGTGGCAATGCGACTCGGCAATGCCGTCGCCCGCATCGAAGCCGCACAGAGCACCCCCGGCCTGTACGGCCGGGTCGCGATCGCCCAGACCATGCGTGACAACGCACCCGAACTGATGGACATCCTCGGTACCGCGGCAGCGCTACCGGTCACCGCCCCCGGGGCGGTCCGCGACGTTGAGGCAGAACATCTGTACCGCTGGGCGCCGCTGGTCGGGATCTACGGCGGCACGATCGACGTGTTCCGCAACATGATCGCCCAACACATGCTCGGACTCGGCAAGCCCAACTACTCAGCGCCGAAGTGAGCGCGGATATGCTGATCGGCGTTGTCGCCGACGCCCCGACTCCACCAAAGACGTGGGGTGGTGTCCGACGACGACGCGGTGGCATCCCGTCGTATTCGGATCGTCTTCCTCAGAAGCCGCCACCAGAACTCTGTTAAACGGGAGTGGTCACGTCGGCTATCGCCACGATAGTTACGGTACGCCTTTCGGAAATGATGGTTCGAGCCAGCAATCCCCGGATGCAGACTGCCGATGATCTCGGTATCCACGCGGCACCTACGGCTACCGCCGCGTGCACGCCGAACTCACCCTGCGCATGG
>Ga0079225_10001004_pt1 | contig 15710 bp, 20 predicted proteins | sample Poulit2012_FD_76344 | JGI IMG/M metagenome (GOLD analysis project Ga0079225, IMG submission 76344) | Agricultural soil microbial communities from Georgia to study Nitrogen management - Poultry litter 2012 | ecosystem: Environmental > Terrestrial > Soil > Agricultural land | place: USA: Georgia... | reverse complement strand
CTATAAGAAACTCGCTGAAAAGCATTTTCATCTTGGTCTAGTTCCACAACAAAAACTGATGGATACGTCTCTGACAAAACTCCCGATCTGGTAACCGTCCTACGTCTGCCACCATTGGCAGTTAATTTTAAACGTTTACCAACTTGACCTTCAAGACCTTTTTTGATTTCCATTATTGTTTTCACTAAGACTCCACCTCACTGAGTATCAGCTTACCATATTTTTTTGTATAAGTCAAATAAATCATTAATTATAACAAGATAACTAGCTTAAAGTCAATAGGTTATATCACTTCTCTTTAAAATATTTAATAAGACTAATGCGATAATAATTGTTGGTTATACATTACGTGTTGAAGAAAACGCATTTGTTAATGTAGCAAATTCCTCAATTGTTAACGACTCTCCTCTTCTTGTTCCACTTATATTTGCTACTTTTAAAATAGCTTGAATGTAATCGGGTGAGTATAACGATTTAAAGTGGCTTACTAAATTATTTCTAAGGGTTTTTCTTCGATGTGCAAAACTAGCTTGAACAATGGAAAAAAATAATTCTTCATCTACTACATTTACATACGGTTGCTTTCTTATTGTTAACTGCAACACACTGGATGTTACATTTGGTTGCGGAATAAAAACAGTTTTAGGAACATCCATGACAACTTTAGCTTTTGTATAATACTGTACAGCAATCGATAGTGAACCATATTCTTTCGTATTTGGCTTTGCCACCATACGTTCTGCGACTTCTTTTTGTAGCATTACCGTAATACATTTAATTGACGTTTTTTGCTGTAAAACATTCATTAAAATTGAGGTAGTAATATAATAAGGTAAATTTGCAACAATATGGAGTGACAAATTTGGTTCAAACGCTTCTTCAATGTGTTGTTTAAGATCTACTTGCAAAAAGTCTTCATGAATAATATGAATGTTTTCATATGGTGCCAGTGTGGTTTGTAAAACGGGTAGCAGACGTTGATCAATTTCAAAAGCAATCACCTTATTTGCGACGAGAGCAAGCTGCTCTGTTAACGATCCAATGCCAGGTCCAATTTCAATTACGCCACATGTATGATCAATCTGAGCAGCAGAAATCATTCTTTTTAAAATATTTGTGTCGATAATAAAATTTTGTCCTAAACTTTTTTTAAAAGTAAACCCGTATGTATGCAAAATTGCCTTTGTTCGCTTTGGCGTCGCAATAAAGCCGCTAGACATCATGTTGTCCCCTTTCTAGTATATGCTTCATTGCTGAATCTAATTCATGTTTTGAAATTTGAAACATATGAAGCCGTTTTAATAATTGTTTTCCATTTGTATATCCGATATGAAGAATCGTTCCCAGTTGTTCTCGCTTTACTTTAGAATCTTTATTTCCGATTAGTCCATACCGAATTAAATCTGCTTTTTTTATATCCATCTTTTTAGTAGTTGTTGTTTCATATACATTTTCCAATGCTTTCTGAATGGACTCAATTGAAGCATGTTCGATCCCAACATTTTTATGCATCGAGTCGGGGCGTGCTTCCGACTTCGATAAAAATGCGTGTTTACAGTTTGGTACTACTTCACTAATAATCGCGCGAATTCGCTCTCCCGGAAAGTCTGGGTCTGTAAAAACAATAATTCCACGTTTATTATAGGCGTGTTTTATTAATGATAATGTTTCTTGATTTATTGCTGAACCATTTGTTTCGATGGTGTCTGCATCGACTGCTTGTTTTATTTTTTCTGTATCATTTTTACCTTCTACAATAATAATTTCTTTTATTTTCACTAAATAATCCTCTTTCAAATCTTTTCTTTTTATTATATCCTATTTTAAAACAAATAAGAATGAAGCACTTAGTTGATGGAGCTTACCATATTGATTTTAAACTTTTTGAGTATAAAAATACTCTTGCTAGATATTCTAGCAAGAGCAGCTTCTCTAATTTATCATATTAATTTAAAATTTTCACTTTCACTGTTTTACGGCCCCAACTGTTCGCACTAGATACTGAGGGAACTAGCACATCGATACGGTTTCCTTTAATAGCCCCACCTGTATCTCCGGCGATTGCTTCTCCATATCCTTCCACCCAAACGCGAGAACCTAGTGGAATAACATTTGGATCAACAGATATTACTTTTGGAGTTGGGTCTTGTTTTATATTTATTCCAGTTGCTGTGTAGCCAGAACATCCGCCACAGTTTGGCGCATAAGCAGTAGCTTGCATTGTTAAAGCTTTGCCGTCTTTTTCCTCAGTTGAATTGCTGTTTGTATCATTCGGTTTCGTTCCAACTGCAACTACTTTATTTTCACTAGCTTCTTCTACAATTTCTTCTTTCAGTTTTCGATCTACTTCTTCCCCATTTTCTTTAATTACTTCATATATTTTAAGTACTTTTCCTTCTTTCCCTTCAGAAATAGTTTTCATTTCTCCCTTATCCAATGAAGAGTCTTGTTTCTCTTCTGTTTGATATGGGACATTTTCTACTATTTCAATGGTTTCTTTTTCAACGTGAGTAATTGTTATTTCCGTATCTTTTTCAACTACTTCATCCAAGTTAGGATCAATTTTATCCGTTTTTTTAGTAAATTCAATGTTGTTATTTTTTAAAATTTCTTGAACTGTTCCACCTGTCGTCTTCACTACCTCTTCTTTTCCACCAATGTTAATACGAACAGGAAATGCTTTTTTAATCTTGATTTCTAAACCATCGTTTAGCACAGCCATATCGTTGTGGGACACATGGTCGTATTTTGAGATTTTTATTTGTTCTTCTTCCAAAAACTCACCGACAGTCATTGCAGTAGTATAATATTTAGTTGTTTCATCATCGATTGTAACATATATTTTGTTTGCAGTTTTGTAGCGAATCTTCATTCCGTCAACAATTTTATCATTTTTTCCATGTGACAGCTCGTCATATTTTCCGATATCAATTCCTAAGTCATCGAAGAGTTCTCCAACCGTAGTTGTATGTGTTTTTACTGTTTGAACATCTCCATCTGCAGCAACTACTACTTCGGCTTTGGTTGCATCAAATATTACCCACGTTGAAAACAAGGCAACCACTATTGCTGTAAAAATCGAGTAACCCGACTTTGTTTTTACAGCCAATAACGGTTTAAGTATTTTCTGCATATTATAGCCTCCTCATTACGCTACCAATTATATGAAGTATCTAAATCTAAGTCAAAATCAGTACGGTTACGAATCCTTTACAAATCCATTACATGGAAATTGTATTTTCAGAATAGTTAAATATGTTTATGTTAACGTATATGAACTTTATTAAATGGAGCTCATTTGATTTTACTCTGTCACCAATTCGTAACGTAAAAACTATGAAACTACTAAAACAGATCATTTTTTACAAAAAAAAAAGCATAGCACATATTGCTAAGCTCTCGACTATATTATTAGTTTAACCAAACTTTATTCATTTATACGGAATAATTTTTTTCCATTTTCTGTTGTGATTTTACACAACGCTTCGTATTTCATATTTCGTAGTTCAGCAATTTGCTTTGCTACCAATGTAACATAAGCTGGTTCATTTCGTTTTCCCCGATATGGATGAGGGGCTAAATATGGTGCATCTGTTTCAATAAGTAATCGATCTAAAGGAATAACTTTGGCAATTTCTTTTACTTCCGGTGCATTTTTAAAGGTGACTGGTCCAGCCAATGAAAGGTAAAAGTTTAAATCGAGAAAACTTTGTATTTCTTCGATCGTTCCACTATAACAGTGCATTACACCTCCTACTTCTTGTGCATTTTCTTCTTTCAGAATGGAAAGTATATCTGAAGTTGCTTTCCGATTATGAATAATAATTGGCATATTTATTTCTTTCGCAAGTTGAATTTGTTTACGAAAAACTTTTGCTTGAACCACTTTAGGGGATGTATCCCAATGATAATCTAGTCCCATTTCACCTAATGCGACTACCTTTTCATGTTCACTCATTTGTTTCAAGTAATCAAAATGACTGTCTGTATAATTAATAGCATCAACTGGATGCCAACCAACAGCAGCATAAATATTTTCATGTTCTTCTGCTATTTCAATTGCTAATGGAATCGTTTCATCATTGAAACCAACGACGACCATATTCTTAACCTCTGCTTTATAGGCCCTTTTTATTACTTCATCACGATCTTCCATAAATTGTCTTGCATTTAAATGAACATGTGTGTCAAATAACATCCCGACTCCTCCAAACATAAATTCTGAATAGAAAAACGGTCTCCCTCTTTCGAGTTCGATCCGTTTTTTAAAAAGCTATTTAACAACCGACCCATTTGGTAATGATGCTTCTACCGTTGCAAGTGACAAATTCCCCTTTTCATCTTCTCCGGACAAAATCATTCCTTCTGACATCTCACCACGCAATTTAACCGGTTTTAAGTTTATAATGCAAATGACTTTTTTACCGACTAAATCCTCTGGCGAATAATGTTCTGCGATGCCGGAAATAATTTGGCGCTTTTCTGTACCAATATCTACTTGCAATTTCAATAATTTATCGGCATTTTTCATTTTTTCGGCTCTAACTATTTCGACAACCCGAAAGTCCAATTTCATGAAGTCATCGTAGACTACCTCTTCTTTAGTTTCTATCTGTGGTGCTTCAGGTAAGGAAGAAGTCATCATTTTCTTAATCGTATTCACTTCTTCCTCCATATCTAGACGTGGGAAAATTGGATCTCTTTTTTCAATCTTTGTATATATCGGTATCGAACCAATTTGATAAACACTATCCCACTCTTGTAACGTAGGTTCTTTTATTCCGAGTTGTTTAAATATCTCTTTTGGAGCCTCTGTTAAAAAAGGTTGTAACAATACGCCTGTAATTCGGAGCGATTCAGCTAAATGTGCCATGACGTTACCTAATCGACTCCTATTTTCTGCTTCTTTTGCCAAAATCCATGGCTCTGTCTCATCAATATATTTATTTGTTCTATTTATTAATTGCCAAATCGTTGATAATGCAACAGAAAACTGCATTTCATCCATGGCATCTTCTACTTTTGTTACGGTATCAGCGATAAACTTTTCCAATTCTTGATCAACTTTAGTCTCTGCAGCGTGATATGCCGGAATTTCACCATCGAAATATTGTCCAATCATAGCTACTGTTCGATTAAGTAAATTTCCTAAATCATTTGCTAAATCATAATTGATCCTTTCAACAAATCCTTCAGGCGTAAATACACCGTCCGATCCAAAAGGTACTTCACGTAGCAGATAATAACGAAGGGCATCAAGTCCATATCGATCAATTAAATGATTTGGGTCGATCACATTTCCTTTTGATTTGGACATTTTACCGTCTTTCATTAAAATCCAACCATGAGCAAAGACTTTCTTAGGTAAAGGCAAATCCAAAGCCATAAGAATAATCGGCCAATAGATGGTGTGAAAACGTACAATTTCTTTTGCCATAATATGAACATCAGCTGGCCAATACCTTCTAAACTTTTCTTCATTATCTGTACCGTAGCCTAAGGCGGTAATATAATTTGTTAATGCATCGATCCATACATAAATAACGTGTTTCGGATTGCCGGGAACTTTTATTCCCCAATCAAAAGTCGTTCGGGATACTGCTAAATCTTCTAGACCCGGCTTGATAAAATTATTCAACATTTCATTTTTACGACTTTCCGGTTGAATAAATTCCGGATTTTCCTCATAGTATTGTACAAGTCGGTCAGCATATTTACTCATCTTAAAGAAATATGACTCTTCTTTTATTTTTTCGACATTTTTTCCACAATCTGGACAAGAACCATCATCCAATTGCAAATCAGTGAAAAAAGATTCACAAGAAATACAGTACCAACCTTCATATTCATCTAAATAGATATCTCCTTGTTCTAAAAGTTGGGCGAATATTTTTTCAACAATGATCTTATGTCTTTCTTCCGTTGTTCTTATAAAGTCGTCATTTGTGATTTTTAGTTTTTCCCATAATTGTTTAATCGTTTCAACGATTTCATCCAAATATTTTTGCGGACTTAAATTTGCATCTTCTGCAGCTTGCTGGATTTTTTGTCCATGTTCATCCGTTCCTGTTAAATACATAACATCATATCCACGCATTCTTTTATAACGAGCGATTGCATCTCCCGCCACTGTAGAATAAGCATGTCCAATATGTAAGTTACCACTTGGATAATAAATTGGTGTTGTTATATAAAATGTTTTTTGATCCTTAGACATTTTTCATTTCTCCTCTTAAATAACAATTACATAAATGATTATGAGTATATTGTATAGATTTTTTCATGAATAGGAAAGCATATACTATTCATCATTATTAGCATGAACCGAAGAAATGGTGCATACGAATTAATAATTGGTATATTTTAGCAGTCCCTTTTCAAATTGCAGATGTTTTTTATTGTTCTTTTAGGGAATATCATTATTACCTACTTCAAATAAAATATTCATTTGCATTCTATGAGCAGGTAATTAAGATCTAATAAGTTATGAGAACATTTGTCTATTTTTACATTCTTACTAACTTTGAAACTAACTAACAATAATTTGTTCTTTTTTATTATTTACAATATATTTATAGATTGTTACAATATAAATATGAAAAATTTGTCGAATTATACATTTTTATACATCTACCTCTCCTGTATAATAGAAAATATGATTACTAAAAAGTCTATATTAATTTAAATATAATGAAAGGAGATTTGAAGTCTATTATGAAGTCTACTGGTATGGTTAGAAAAGTGGATGAGCTTGGCAGGGTTGTTATCCCTATTGAACTAAGACGCTCATTAAATATTAAAGAAAAAGATGCAATTGAAATATATATTGACGATGATCAAATTGTTCTGAAAAAATATATTCCTAATATGTCATGTCATATAACTGGTGAGAGCACAAATGAAAATATTGCTTTAGCTAACGGGAAAATTGTCTTAAGCCCAGATGGTGCAAAAGAATTAGTGAATGAAATCCAAAATAATTTTAATCTTGGTTAATCAATGACTTTTCTGTTAATAATTTAATAACGTATTGAATAATGAATCAATGTTCCTTGCATCATATAGATGATGCAAGTTTTTATTTTTTATGGATAAAGTATTCCACTTTGTGATCATCTAAAGACTATTTATTTACATGAATTTGTTGGTATACTTCTCTTCTTGAAATATTTCGATCTACTGCAACTTGTTTCATTGCCATTTTATGTGGTAATTTGTCCCGTATCTCATAATGACGGACATGTTCAGGAATTGATAAAGATAACCACCATGTCTCCTCTTCTTTTTCTCCGTGCACATCCCCCTCAATTACAATGCAACATTCTCCTTTCAGCTCATTGTTTTCTAGCCAATTCAAAATTTCTTTTACCTTTCCTCTGACAAATTGCTCGTAAATTTTTGTTATTTCCCGGGCAATAACAATTTGTCGATTTCCTAACTGTTTTGCAATTTCACGTAATGTATCCTTTACTCGATAAGGCGATTCATAAAATATAAGAGTTGCTGTCAACGATTTTAATCGCTCTAACTCGGCTACTTTTTCTTGTTTTTTTCGTGGCAAAAAGCCATAAAACAAAAATTCATTAGTCGGTAGTCCAGAACCTATTAACGCACATAGCGCAGCATTTGCGCCTGGTAAAACTACTACTTGTATATCCTGTTCAATTGCTGCTCTTACTAAATCGTATCCTGGATCTGAAAGACTCGGCATCCCTGCATCACTTACAATAGCGACATTTACTTCATTTTGTAATTGCTTTATTAATTGAATCGTTTTTTTTCGTTTATTATGTTCATGATAACTTACGAGTTCATTTTTAATCTGAAAGTGATTTAATAGCTTTTGCGTATGTCTTGTATCTTCCGCAGCAATCAAATCCACTTTTTTTAACGTAGCTATCGCCCGAAAAGTTATATCTTCCAAATTGCCAATTGGAGTTGGAACTACATACAATGTTCCTTTGTCATTCATTTCATAACTTGTTTGAATTTGCATTCACTGTCATCCTTTTGACTTTGAATTAATTGAACTTTTTCTAATCGATGAAGTTGTTTTATTTCATATTCTCGCTTCAGAGCCGCTTTTTTTGTGTTCAATTCTTCAATATAAACTAACTCAAAAGGTCCCCGACCTCTTGTATATTTAGCACCCTTACCACTTTCATGCGTTTTTAAACGACGCTTTACATCCGTCGTATACCCTGTATATAGTGTATGATCTTTACAACGTAATATATATACAAAATGTTTAGTTGCCATAGATAATGTTCCTCGCTTTTTCTGTATAATCTCCGTTTTCTTTATAGATCACTAAAGGTGGTAGTATTTTTAATCCTGTCTTACCATCTCTTACACCTTCAACTAAGATTGTATTTGCATCTTTGTCTAATTTCGAATATACATATTGAATCCGTTTAGGTTCAAGTTGATATGCACGAAAAAGTGTAATAATATCAACTAGGCGTTCAGGGCGATGAACAAGACTTACTTTTCCTCCCGGCTTTACATATAATTTACAAGCCTTTATGACATCTTCTAACGTACAGCACACTTCATGCCTTGCGATCGTTAGGAATTCATTCTGATTATGTTCGGTCATTTTTGGCGTTGCAAAATATGGAGGGTTACATGTTACAACATCATAAAAACTTTGCTTTAATTCTGATTGTTTTTCAGTTAAATCTCCCTCTAAAATAGTAATCTGTTCTTCCAAATTATTTAATTTAACACTTCTTTTTGCCATACTTACAAGACGACTTTGAATTTCAAGTCCTATAATTTTTCCACTAGTCCTACCTGAAAGTAACATTGGAATAACACCATTTCCCGTACATAGATCTAGAATATTTCCTTTGTTAATTGGTAAATAAGTGAAGTGTGCAAGTAAAACAGCATCAAGTGAATAAGAAAAAATGGTTGGACTTTGTATAATTTGTTTCGTGTCATCGGAAATTAAATAATCGAGTCGTTCATCATCAAATAGGTTGATCACGTTGCATCCTCCATATTTCTTTGTTTTGCTATTTATGCTCTTAGTATTGAGGCTTATATTACAATATTCTAGACATGATTAAATTGATTATTATATGTCCTTTTAAAAAAAGCTGCCTCTTCTTGGATGGATCTGATCCATTAAGTAGGAGGCAGCACAATATTATTGTTTCTACTAATCAAACAACTCGAGGCAAAATAAACAATCTTCATCCGTTCTAGGACTACCGAATTGCGTATGGCAAATGTGAAAACCCTCTTTATAGATTCGGGCCAAATTATCAAAACCCTCACCTGGTACTGTAGCTCTTTGTTCTTTATCCGTAGTTTTTTCCTCATTATGATCTTGGTTTAAATAAGTGCGTAAATAACTATTTTCAATCGTTAATCGGTGATTTTCCTCGATGATTTCACTTAGATCATTTTTTAAATGACCTAATTGTTCATATAGTTCACCGATTTGCGTTTCCATGTGAGAAACTTGATCAAAAATTTGCCTTTGCCTCTTGTTCACGCTTATCCACCTCTTTATTATTACTGAACAGAGATAATATTTTCCTCGATTAATTCATCTAATGTGTATTCGATAATATTTTGACTCTCATATAACTCTATTTCAATAATTTTTTCTAACAAATTTAAGCCAATTATTTTACCTTTACCATAGCTTGTATGAATTTCCTCTCCCAGATCAGGTAATTGTTTCTTTGCATCTTCATAACTATCATTTTCATAACGTAAACAACACATCAATCTTCCACATAAACCTGATATTTTAGCTGGATTCAATGATAAACTTTGATCTTTTGCCATTTTAATAGAAACAGGATCAAAATCTCCTAGGAAAGTTGAACAGCATAGCATCCGACCACAAGGTCCAATCCCACCTAACAGCTTTGCTTCATCACGAACTCCAATTTGTCTCAATTCTATTCTTGTTTTAAATAAAGCCGCCAAATCTTTCACTAAATGACGAAAATCTATTCTACCTTCAGCAGTAAAGTAAAAAATCACTTTATTTCGATCAAATGTATATTCCACATCAACTAAACTCATTTCTAGTTGATGACTAGCTATTTTATCAATACATATTTGGAGCGCTTTTTTAGCTAATGATTCATTTTCTTTTAAGTATGCTTTATCTTCATCATTCGCAATTCGAATTACTTTTTTTAACGGAAGTACAACATCCTCTACATCAACTAATTTATTTACAAGTACAACTTGTCCATATTCTATTCCACGAACAGTTTCAACAATTACATCATCATCTAAATTTATCGTTAAATTATTTGGATCAAAATAATAAATTTTACCTGCTTTTTTAAAACGAACTCCGATTACTTCTATCATCTCATAACTCACCTCTATAATTGAAGTACAAGTTGTTCCATTACTAACGACGGATGTACATTTTGTTTCATTTTTTGTTTTGCTTCCAAAAGAACTTTCAACTGTTGAAGTAATCTTTTTTGTGTAAATTGATACACAGCCCTCGTTAAAAGAGCATTATCTGCTTGAAAAAAGGTCATCGAGTCTAATCTGTCCATTTGTACATTAGCAATGTCTCTAAATGCTAATAATAATAAATCTAAACCTTGTTCCTGCTCATCTTTATTTTTCAGTTGCGAAAGCCATTTTTGCTGAATAAAAAGATATCGTTCTTCATAATTGGTCATTAACATATTTATAAATTGTTCAATTAAGTCTCGAATCTCATATATTTTCTTTTCCTCATGAAGAGAAACAGCTTCATCTATATTGTTTGTTAAAGCACTTAATAATCGTGCGTTATGTTCATTAATTGTAGTAGTTTCTAAATGTACTAATTTATGTTGAAAAGCCTTTTCATCTAATGGATGTAAATCGATCACTTGACATCTTGAACGAATCGTAGGTAAAATCCCTTGACCGTTATCTGTTAGTAAAAGTGCTATGACTTCTGTTTCAGGTTCTTCCAAAAATTTTAATATTCGATTTGCAGCATTATTAGTCAATGTTTCCGCATGGTTAATTACATACATTTTTTTTGGTGATTCAAGGCCTGTATATCCAAATTCTTTCTGTAATAAAGAAATTTGTTCATTTTTAATAGAGTATCCATCAGGTTCAATCCAATGTACATCTGGATGGTTTTTCGATAAAATTCGCTTACACATATGACAAATTTGGCATGGTTCTATTCCATCTTTTTCATTACAAAAAAAGGTCATCGCTATTAATTTTGCGAACATTTTTTTTCCAGTTCCACGCATTCCTTGGATTAAATATGCATGGGAAACGCGGTTTCTTTTAAAACTATTCATCATAATTTTACTTGCCAAGGGTTGAACTTTTTGAAGCTCTGCCCATGTTTGCATAAAATGACATCCTTCATCATGTAGATATGTTTATTAATAATCCCCTAATTTCACCAATGACTCCCAACAAATCAACTGTCTTCTTTTCCTGATCCATCATATCATCAGCCAACTGAACTAATTTTTCATCGACTTGTTGAACTGTAGTTAATGTTTGACTATAATTAGAAGCATTAAAGTTCCTTGATTCATTTAAAGCTAATCCATTTGTAACTGTTTTTTGCAAAAATTGCCTAATCATTCTTTTGAATTTCGCTAGATCTTGAAAAGAACGAAAACGCGCAATTTTCTCTCCTTGCTCTGTAATATCTTGGATCAGTTTTTTAATTTCTTGTTGTTTAATCCGTTGTGACTCAGATTGAACAATTTGTTCGAACTTTTGTTTCCCCTCATTTACTTGTTTGAAAGGTTTATGATTTATTTTAGAATTGACTTCTTGACCAATTTTCATCTATAAAAGCTCCTTTTTTAAAAATTAGAAGCGATAGAAAGATTCAATAGGTAAAATAAATACCGTTGCACCTCCAACTTCGACCTTTACAGGCTTAGGAATGTAAGAATCTGCATTGCCACCCATAGGTGAAATCGGAGCAACCATTTGTTCTCTCTGTGAACAGTTTTCTTTAATTATTTTCAATGCTTCATCTATATGTTCATCTTGACAACCAATCATTAAAGTCGTATTCCCCTCTTTTAAAAATCCACCGGTTGTTGCAAGTTTTGTTGTTTGAAAATTTTCATCGCTTAAAGCGTTAATCAAACGGTTTGAATCTTTATCTTGAACGACTGCAATGATAAGTTTCACTTTCCAACCTCCTTTGTTAAATGGGATTGAATATATAGTAATGCATCTTGCGTAACCTTACTTATTTCTTGCGCGGCATCGATGCGTTTCATACGATTTGAAAATTTTTCAAGTAGAATCTCGTATCCATTATATACTTCTTGATGAAATTCGATCGCTTCTAAATCAAGTCGATTTTGTTCTCGATTTCTATTTGATGCAATTCGTTTTAAACCTTCTTCCGGTTTGATGTCAAAATAAAGTGTAAGGGAGGGCATACATCCTTCTATGGCAAACTGATTTATCGTAAACACTTCTTCAATCCCGATGTTTCTTGCATATCCTTGGTATGCAAGACTACTGTCAATAAACCGATCACAGAGAACGATTTTTCCTTCCTTTAATGCAGGAATAATTTTTTGGATTAGATGTTGTCTTCTCGCTGCCGCATACAACAATGCTTCCGTACGTTTTTCTATTTCAGTATGTTTAGGATCAAGAATAAGCTGTCGAATTTGTTCTGAAATAGAAATTCCACCTGGTTCTCTTGTTAACAGGACCTTATGCCCTTGTTCCGTTAATCGTTGATACAGCAATTCAAGGACGGTTGTCTTCCCTGCACCTTCTCCACCTTCTACTGTAATAAAAGTACTATTCATTTTTTATCCCTTCTAGCTTCGCAGCATTCGTTGAATTGAATAATTTGTTACAATAAAACTTTTTGTACCATATATAGGAAAGGGAATCGTATAAAAACGTATATTACACATTTCTTGTAGTAAGACTATGTTCCCATTACCAATCTTATTCATTTCCTTAACAAAAAACCCTTGAATAAAACGCTCGATTATGTATATTGTATCATGGTTTGTATGGATATTTAAATGTTCACATATCTTTCGATTAAATTTCTGTAAAAACTGTTGCAAGTTATTTCCAAATAAATAGTAATAAATAACCTTATAAGTTACGCTTAGTTTAACAGAAAGTTATGTAAGGATTGGAAAAAAGAAATACGTAAGTGCTCGGAAACATCATTCGTTCAATGACCATTCAAGCGACTTACGCAGAGAATTCAATAGTTTTTATGAGTACGATGTTGAAGAATTTATATGTTTCAATTTTTTAACATAGTAGTTATACTTTTCCTCACGCACGTTCGTATGAATTATATTATATTCACATTGTGTACAAATAAATATTGTATACAGAAAAATTCCTTCTGCTTTCTTTTCCTCACAAATTACACATTGGTCCATACTATCCACCTCCGTTAGTTTAGTAGATAGGTTCTCCTAATCTAACGAAATTTATACAATTCATCATAGTATAAATATATGAATAGCGGCCAAAGATGTGACACCAAATAAACCTAGTATACTACTTACAAGTACTGTAAAAACATTAATCGGTATATGTAAACCGATTGAACCACCGAATACATTGAAAAAAAATAAAAATAATATTCCAATAGTTAACCGGACTGCACTGTATCCTAATAGTCGTATAAAACGAGTGGGTGTTCTAATTATATAATAGATAGCTATAATACTAATGACACCAATTAGAATGTACAGTAAATTCATGTTTCTTCAGCTCCTTTTTACCCTTATTACTTTTTATGAAGGACAGGCAAAAAATAGAACTGAGAATCGTAGACGAAATAACTGTTTAATTAATATCGTAAGACACTAATTTTACGATGCTTTGCTTCTCTTAACAGAAACATATATTTTGCTTCGGATAATAGCAGTCTCTGTTTATTTTCAAGGATTGGCTCTACACTATTATCCATAATAAATCTAAGTTGTTTCCACTCTGCTTCACTCATGAAAATTGCCTCCAATAGTGCGCGATCTATCTCTTTTTTCCATCTTTTTCTTCTCATAATTTCCACCCTATAATCAATTAGTTTTATCTCTCTTATAATTCTCGGCGACCCTCCAATGACTTTGCAAGTGTTACTTCATCCGCATACTCCAAGTCGCCCCCTACCGGTAAACCATGTGCAATTCGGGTTGCTTTAATACCAGATGGTTTCACAAGACGCGAAATATACATTGCTGTTGCTTCCCCTTCAATATTTGGATTCGTCGCCAAGATGATTTCGTTCACATCATTTTCTTTTAGCCGTTTTATTAAGCTCGGAACGTTAATATCTTCTGGACCAATCCCGTCCATTGGTGAAATCGAGCCATGCAACACATGATATTTCCCATTAAATTCTTTCATTTTTTCCATTGCAATCACGTCTTTAGAATCTTCCACGACACAAATAACTGATTCATCGCGTGTATGATCTTGGCAAATCGAACATGTTTTTTGTTCAGATATATGCCCACAAATTGCACAATGGGTTAACTCCCGTTTTGCGCTAACTAATGCTTTGGCAAAATCAACCACATCGTCATCATTCATTTCAATCACAAAAAAAGCCAGACGGACTGCCGTCTTCGGTCCAATTCCTGGCAATTTTGTAAAGCTATCAATTAATTTGGAAATTGGTTCTGGATAATACATTCATAAGCCTCCTAAGGGCACAATCCCACTTTAAAACATACCTGGCATATTTAATCCTTTTGTAAATTTCCCCATCGTTGCTTCTGTTTTTTCTTCAATTTGTTTCATTACATCATTGATCGCTGTTAAAATTAAATCTTGTAACATTTCCACATCATCTGGGTCAACCACTTCTTCATTGATTTGGATATCCAATATTTCTCGGCTTCCGTTAGCAGTGACAGTAACCATTCCTCCACCAACAGAAGCTTCAAATTCCATCGCTAAAAGTTCATCTTGCGCTTTCATCATTTTCTTTTGCATTTTTTGCATTTGTTTCATCATGTTACCCATGTTTCCCATGCCTTTCATCATAACTCCTCCTTAAAATTGTATGTATTTCACTCATGTTTTAGAATTATTTAGTCACGAATTTCTAATAATTCATCTCCTACAAGTTTTCGAGCCTCTTCAATTAATGGATCTTCTTCCGTTTCTTGTAACGATTTAGTCTCCTTTTGTCTACTTAAATAATCTGATCGCACTGTTAGCCAATCTTCTTCAGGAATTGGAATAATCGACATATACTCTGAAACAATATTTGCCAAAATGGATTCAACCATTTCTTTATGGTCTAAAAACAGAGAACAATGGATTTCGTATTTAAATCCTACAACCAAAGCATCCTTGGAAGCCGCAACTGGTTTACTATCTTGGATCGTTGCATGTGCCGGGGCATTCGCTTGCTTTAATTGCTCTAAAAAGTCAGGCCATTTAGTACGGATTTGTTGTAATGCTGATTTTTCCGCTTGATCCAGTGCCATCCGTATTTTCTCATATGGAATACTATATGTTTTCTGCTTCACTCTTGGCACTTCTTTTCTTCTTGAAACAGTAGCAGTTGGAGTTGAACTAGAAGATTGCTCCAACTGGTGTAATTTCTTTTCTAATTGATTGATTCGGTTTGTGAGCTCGGTCACTTCGGCAAGATTCTTAGATTCCTCGACATTTGAACTCTCTTCAAAATGGCGATTTGTAATTGTCAGAATGGTAATTTCTACAAACACCTTTGGACT
>Ga0079225_10001003_pt1 | contig 15722 bp, 13 predicted proteins | sample Poulit2012_FD_76344 | JGI IMG/M metagenome (GOLD analysis project Ga0079225, IMG submission 76344) | Agricultural soil microbial communities from Georgia to study Nitrogen management - Poultry litter 2012 | ecosystem: Environmental > Terrestrial > Soil > Agricultural land | place: USA: Georgia... | reverse complement strand
GAATCCCCGTCTCAAACAGGTTGAGTATAGATAGTAGTTTAAAACTATATCGTATAATATAGTTGTTTGTTATAATGATTAGTAGATATATTTTGGAGGTACTTTTTATGACTACTTACCATTTCATTGGTATAAAGGGAACAGGAATGAGTGCTTTAGCGCATATTTTGTATGATGCTGGAGAAAAGGTGCAAGGTTCAGATGTAGAAGAATACTTTTTTACCGAGGATGCCTTAAGAAAGAAAGAAATTCCAATGTTACCTTTTTCAAAGAATAATATAAAAGAAAATTTTGTAGTAATTGCTGGTAATGCCTTTTCTGATCATCATGAAGAAATAAAAGAAGCAAAACGCCTAGGTGTGCAATTTTATAAGTATCATGAATTTTTAGGGGAAATGTTAAAGAAATATACGAGTATTGCAGTGACTGGAGTACATGGGAAAACTTCAACAACGGGCTTGCTATCTCATGTGTTAGAACAAAATTTCCCTGTATCTTATTTAATAGGAGACGGTACGGGTTTGGGTAATGCACAGAGCAAATATTTTGCCTTTGAAGCTTGCGAGTATCGCAGACACTTTCTAGCCTATGAACCAGATTATGCGATAATTACGAACATCGATTACGATCATCCCGATTACTTTACAAGTATAGAAGATGTTATTGATGCCTTTCAAACCTTAGCAAATCAAGTGAAAAAAGGTATTATTGCTTGTGGTGATGATCAATATTTACAAAAGCTCCAAGCCAAGGTTCCTATCATTTATTATGGCTTTGATGAGACGAATGACTTTCATGCCAAAAATATAAAGGTGACCGAAGAAGGGACTACTTTTGACGTTTACGTTAGAAACAATTATTATGATACATTTACAATCCCTCTGTTTGGGAATCACCATATATTAAATGCCTTAGGTGTTATCGCGCTATGTGACTATGAGAATATTGACAAAGAAAAAATAAAGTCAATGCATTCCTTTACGGGAGTAAAAAGACGGTTTTCAGATAAAACAATAGGCAATCAAGTTTTAATTGACGATTATGCTCATCATCCAATTGAAATTGAAGCAACCATTGAATCAGCACGAAAGAAATACCCGAATAAAGAGGTTGTGGCAATCTTTCAGCCACACACTTTTACCCGCACAAAAATATTTCTTGAAGAATTTGCAGAAAGTCTATCCCTAGCAGACCATGTTTACTTATGTGATATATTTGGTTCAGCTCGAGAAGCTAGAGGTGAACTGTCAATACAAGACTTACAAAAACTCATTCAAGGTTGCCGTTTATTACACATAGAAGAGACCAATATTTTACATGAACATAATGATAGTGTGCTTTTATTTATGGGAGCGGGAGATATTCAAAAGTTCCAAAAGGCCTATGAAAATACTTTATCATTTAATTAATCAATGGAAAGGCATTTTTGATAAATGCCTTTTTTGCTAAATACAATACTTGAATAACTTTGAAAAAAATATTATTATATTAAATTAACCCCTCTTATTTAGCAAAATGTGCCATTTGTGTCGAGTTTTTTGTCAAAAAGGGTTATAGTAAAAGTAAGAAAACTCATTGTTTGTAAACAGACAAGCTATGATTATACAAGGAGTTGATGGGACAAATGAATATTGCATTATCTGTTGCTGCATTAATCGTCGCAGTAGCTTTTGCCGTACTAGTCATCTATTTAGTTCAAACATTAATTTCTACAAAAAGAACCTTAGAAAATGTAGCAAACACCTTAGAAAGTTTTGAACAACAAATGACGGGTATTACAAATGAAACGACTGCATTACTAGAAAAAACAAATCGATTAGCGGAAGACATTGAATATAAGACTGAAAAATTAAATCCCCTTTTCGAAGGAATAAAAGGTATCGGTGAAACGATGCAAAGCTTTAATTCCTCAATGCAAAACTTTTCAGCGAACTTTTCACAAGGCGCCAAAGGTCAGAAACAGGCAGGAAGAGCTATTAAGTGGGGCACAACAGTTTTTGATTTAATAAGAAAAAGAAAATAAATGAGGAGGAATAATCATGAGTGATCAAATTAATAGCAAAGATTTTATTATTGGAACATTAGTCGGTGGGATTGTTGGGGCAACCGTAGCCTTATTATTTGCACCAAAGTCCGGCAAAGAACTTAGAGCGGATATTAATGAAGGAGCAAGCCAAGTTAAGGAAAAGGCTACTGAATGGAAGGAATTAGCGCAAGAAAAAGGGACAGAGTGGAAGGAACTTGCTCAAGAAAAAGGAACAGAATGGTATGAAAAGGGAACAGAATTAACTAAACAAGCCATTGATACTACGAGTGAGGTCACAAAGGACATTATTGATAAGACAGAAAAAGTAACGAAAGATCTTAGCTCGAAAATAAATAAAACTGAAGAAAAAATAGAAGAGATTAAAGAAGAGGTTGAAGAAGCTATAGACGAAAAGCTAGAAGCGGTAAAAGAAGATTAATTAAGCGAATAGGAATTCCTTGTCATTAAGGAATTCCTATTTTTCACTTAATTTCTAAATGATCACCATCATTAATTTCGTCGAAAAAAGTAGCCTCTTCATCATTAATATAAACTTTATAGTGTCCTGTTATCCGACTGGAATCAAAGTCAACAAAGCGAAAAACATCTTGAAATATAAAGGGAGTATCTTTACGTTTTACGTTTAAACGGTCGTTTGGAAGTATTACTGTTGAATCAGATATGACACTTTCATTTCTAAATACTGTTACAATATCCTTTTTAATAGTCACCCCTTGCCCATTAAAGAAAATTTCAATTTTCTTTGTTAGTTTCTCTCCTAGTTGATCAAAGACATCCTTTACTGTTGGTTGCTCAGCTTTCGTAACGATTAAGTGATCATTTTGTTTAATTTTAGACAATGGATTGACTAATTCCCCGTTTAATTTATAGGAGGTCTCACCTTTTTTTAGATGGATGAGTTTATTATCTATATAGACCGGGAAGACTGTACTTGATGTATTTTCATCAATTAATTGAAGTACATCTTTTACAGTTTCGGGAAACTTCACTAAAATCTCGTCCTTATCCTGAATAATGTAATTCTCATCCCGTTCTAAGCCATTTACAATATACTTTGGATGGAAAGTATGTAATTTCTGATTTATGGATACAGTTAAGGATTCGATTTCATCAACTAATTGTTTAATTGATATATAAGGTTCATCACCACTTGTTCCCTTTTCAAAGTATATTTCATCACCGTCAACAATAAAGTCTGTAATTGCCGCTGGCTTACCATTATTTGTAAGAATAGGTGGGCTACCGAGTTCACCAGGTATAGTAATATTTTTTCCATTAAATTTGACCATGTAGGCAAGGCCAGGTTTACCATACATATTTTTAAGGGACTTACCAGAGTGAATGAGGCAATCTCCTATCGTCAACTTTTTCATGTCGAATAAACGATAGGTTTCATTATTAATTATTACAGATGTATATTTGATTGGGCTGCTTAGGGATGTAATTGCAATACCCAGGGGTGTAATAAAATCAGGTCCTTGTGGAAGAAAGGATAAATTCTCAATTCCCTGGATTGCATCAATAGTTCGGACAGCGACACGGTTTTCAGGTAATTGTAATTTTTCCGCCACATATTTCCCAATATTTGGTGTTAAGCTACCTCCACCTATTAGCATAATAGCTTGAGGAGCTTTTTTATTTAACCTTAAAATTTCATCGGATAAAGCTTGAGCTAATTGATCAATCGGCCCATCAATTGCTTGTAAGAGATCGCTTAACCTTATATCCTTAGGAAAGTCCAAAATGTCATTAACTGTAGCATGACCTTCGTTTACTAATTGTTTTTTTGCCCTTTCGGCAGTATCAAAATCTAATAAAAAGTAATCGCTAATTGCTTCAGTAATTTCATCGCCGGCTTGATCAACCATTCCGTAGGCTGTAACAGTGCCATCTTTCGTTATGGCAATATCACTTGTTCCGGCACCGATGTCTACTAAAGCGACATTTAAACGCCGCATAGATTCCGGAATAAGTACATTAATCGCTGCAATTGGTTCTAAGGTTAGACCTTCCATAGTCAACTTAGCCCTTTGTAAGGATGCTAACAATGACTCGACGACGACTTGGGGAAGAAAGGTTGCAATTACTTCAACACTTGCCTGGTCTCCCGTTTGATCAATCAATGAACCAATTAGATCATGATCGAGCTTATAATGCAGTACAGAATAACCTACGCAATAATATTCTTGACTATCTTTAGATTTCACCTTTGACGTTAAATCCTTTTGAGCATTTTGAACTGCTGTAAGCTCTAAATAACGAATCGACTCCTCTTCAGAAATTGGTTGTCCATGTAAGGGCATACTTGCTTCTGCTAAAATTGTTTTAAGAGATCTTCCTGCTGCAGCGACTCTAACAGAGGTAAGCTCTCCGTGTTTTTTCTCAAGGTTCTTTTTAACCCTATTAATAATATCGGCAACTTTAATAACATCATGAATTTGTCCGTCGAGCATTGCTCTTTCATTATGCTGTTCTATGCAGTAATCTAGAACTGTGTATGTATCCTTTGATTTTTTCAAAATTACACCCGCAACGGATTGAGTACCAATATCAAGGGCAAAAATTGGATTATTCATAAGACAATCGTCCCTTTCTGTAGTAAATCTATCTATATTATAAACTTTCATATGACAAAGAAAAATATATTAGCTATAATTTTAATAGACAATGTTTTCAGGAGTGTTTAATTTAATGACAAATTTAAATATTAATGAGTTGAGAAATCAACTTGACAATCTTAATTTAGAATTATTAAGCTTAATTAATAAGCGGGGTGAACTCGTTCAGCAAATCGGTAAAATTAAGCAAAAACAAGGAATTAAGCGGTTTGATCCAGTAAGAGAAAGGGAAATGCTTAATCATATTATAAGCCACCATGATGGACCTTTTATAAACGCTACGATAGAACATATTTTCAAGGAGATTTTCAAGGCGAGTTTAGAATTAATCGAAGATGATAATCGAAATGAATTACTCGTCTCACGGAAAAAACAACCAGAAGATACTGTTATTGAGATTAATAATTTCGTTTTTGGTAATAGTGAGCCAGAATTTATCATGGGACCTTGCGCCGTTGAAAGTTATGAGCAAGTCGCAGAAGTAGCCGAGGTTGTTAAGCAACAAGGGATTAAAATTTTACGAGGTGGCGCATTCAAACCACGAACGTCCCCTTACGATTTTCAGGGTCTAGGCATTGAAGGGTTAAAAATATTAAAACAAGTGGCTAAAGAGTATGATTTAGCCGTTGTAAGTGAAATTGTAAATCCCGCGGATATTGAAGAAGCCGTCAATTATTTGGATATCATTCAAATAGGTGCTAGAAATATGCAAAACTTTGAATTGCTAAAAGCTGCAGGCGAGGTAGACAAGCCTATTATTTTAAAACGGGGTCTTTCAGCTACCTTATCTGAGTTTATAAATGCTGCTGAATATATAATGTCTCGAGGAAATGGGAATATTATATTATGTGAACGAGGAATTAGAACTTATGAAACTGCTACAAGGAATACTTTAGATATTTCCGCAGTACCTATTTTAAAGCAGGAAACCCATTTACCAGTTATTGTTGATGTAACCCATTCAACAGGAAGAAGGGACCTTCTTTTACCGGCTGCTAAGGCAGCGTTAGCTATAGGAGTAGATGGAATTATGGCTGAAGTACATCCTGATCCAGCGGTAGCCCTTTCCGATTCTGCCCAACAAATGGATATTCCTATGTTTGAGGATTTTATGAAACAATTAAAAAACTTTCGCAGAAAATTTTAATAAGCGATGAATTAGAAGTACCGCAAAAATTTTAAAGGAGGAACAATAATGAGTGTAACAATTTACGATGTTGCTAGAGAAGCTAGTGTTTCTATGGCAACAGTATCAAGGGTAGTTAATGGAAATCCAAATGTAAAACCATCTACTCGAAGGAAAGTATTAGAAACTATTGAACGTTTAGGCTATCGTCCAAATGCTGTTGCAAGAGGACTTGCAAGTAAAAAGACGACTACAGTAGGGGTAATTATACCAGATATATCAAATATTTTCTTTGCCGAGCTAGCTCGAGGTATAGAGGATATTGCTACTATGTATAAATACAATATTATTTTAAGTAATTCAGATCAAAATAAAGAAAAAGAATTAAAACTTATTAATAACATGCTAGAAAAACAGGTGGACGGCATTTTATTTATGGGTGGTAATGTGACAGAGGAGCATGTCAATCAATTCTCAACTACATCTGTCCCAGTTGTTTTAGCAGCAGCTTACGATGAAACGGGGAAAACGCCATCTGTTAATATTGATTATGAGGCAGCGGCTTATGAAGCTACTAGCTATTTAATTGAAGCTGGCCATGAACATCCAGCCTTCATTTACGGCCAGGAAGATATGAAAATGAGAAATCAATTTAAATTTGATGGATATATAAAAGCATTAAAAGATCATAATGTTGATATTAAAGAGGAATATATCGTAGATAGCGGCTATTCCTATAACGCTGGAATTCAAGGCATTGATCAACTAATGAATTTATCGGAAAGACCGACAGCTGTTTTTACAGCTTCCGATGAATTAGCTTTAGGTGCAATTCACGGTGCCCAAGATTTAGGTATTAAAATTCCCGAGGAACTTGAAATTATAGGGTTTAATAATACAAGGTTAGCGAAGATGGTTCGACCAACCTTAACGACAATCGTACAACCGATTTATGACATCGGTGCAGTAGGTATGAGACTGTTAACAAAATATATGAACAAAGAAGAGGTAGAAGAAGAAAAGGTCATTTTACCCCATAGAATTGTGAAAAGGGACTCAACAAAATAAAAATATTGCCGATATATAGTATAGTTCATATCAAAATGAGGTTTGGTGACGGAATATGAGAAAAAGAGATTTATTAACACCAATCGGTATCACACTAGGCTTTATTATGATTATGTTAGCCGTCGTTTCTAGTGCTGGTGGAAGTGGTGCAGCGTCCTTTGTAGATATTGCATCAATATTTATTGTTTTAGGTGGAGTAGTCGCCTCCTTATTAATAAACTTTAAATTTGATCAAGTGAAACTGTCCACAAAGGTTATTCGGGAATCCTTTTATAAAAATGATCAAAGGTTATCGGAATTAATCCATTTATTTATCCGTTTATCTGAAAGAGCCCGTAGAGAAGGACTTTTAGCATTGGAAAATGAATTAGAAGATGTTGAAGATCCCTTCATTCGAAAAGGAATATTATTAGCGGTTGACGGGATCGAACCTGAAGTAATTAACGATATTTTAAATGCAGAAATTAATGCAATGGAAGAAAGACATTATCAAGGTCGGTCCATTATTGAAAAAGCTGGGGAGTATGCACCGGCGTGGGGAATGATTGGAACTTTGGTTGGTTTAATTCTAATGTTAGGTAGTTTAGAAGACCCCTCTACCCTAGGTCCCAATATGGCTGTTGCATTAATTACAACTTTGTACGGGACTGTCTTAGCTAACTTAGTGTTTTTACCGATGGCAAGTAAATTAGAAAATAAAACTGAAGAAGAAGTATTTATTAAACAAATTATTATTGAAGGGGTTATCGGAGTACAATCAGGGCAAAACCCCCGAATTTTAGAAGAAAAATTAAGTGCATTTTTATCTGAAGATGACTTGAAGGTAGAACAAGCACCAGAAACTGAAGAGGAATCATCCTATACAGAGGAAAATGTTTATGAAACCTAGGCGCAATCGAAGAAATAATAAAAGATCGGGAGCCCCTAAATGGATGGTGACCTATTCGGATATGGTAACCTTAGTTTTAGTTTTCTTCATCTTATTATTTTCAATGTCTCAAATTGATATCGTAAAATTCCAGGCAATATCAGAGTCCTTTAGAGACCGGGCAATCTTTGATTTCTTCCCTTCTCCAGTACCGATGGATTATCCATCTGATAGTCCCGACTATAATCAGGGACAGAAGGATAACTTAGGCGAATTTCCCTTTCCACCAAAGCCGGAAAGTGATGATATAGAGGAAGAAGAGAATGAGGAAGATTCATTAAATCAGCTTATCGAAGAAGTAGAGGCCTTTCTTGACGAGGAAGATTTACATAATGTCGTTACAGCAAATCGGACAGAGCGGGGAGTAGTTCTTGTATTGCAGGAAAGAATTCTATTTGATCCGGGACAAGCTGATATTTTACCATCAGGAGAACCCTTTTTACGAAAGGTTGGTAAACTATTTGTAGATATTCCGAACAATATAAAGGTCGAAGGTCATACAGATAGCGTACCAATGTCTAGTTATCGATATCCGTCTAATTGGGAGCTATCTGGCGCAAGGGCAAGTAGTGTCATTCGTTATTTACTTAATGAATTCCCCATTGATGAAAGGAGATTTTCCCTAGCGGGTTACGGAGAAACAAGACCTATCATGCCGAATACATCCGTGGAAAATATGCAAAAAAACCGTCGAGTAGAAATTGTTATTTTAAATGAAACAGAAGAAGATCATCAGGATGAATAGACCTCATCCTGATTTTTTTGTATAAAATTGGAACTAATTGAAACACAATTGTAATAAAAATCCCCTTAAAAAGACAAAAAAACATGTTATACTATATATAAAGCATACATTCTAGTAAATACATGATCTATTTATCTACAATAATATGAAATTTTAAGGATAAAAGGGGAGGAGCATCGATGAAGAAGAAAGTCTCGTTACTTTTTTTAGCTATCCTTTTGATTATAAGTTCGTCGAACGTACCTACATATGAGGCGAGTTCAATCAAGGAAAAAGAACAAAAAATCAAGGAGCTTGAGCAAAAACATAATGACCTTAAGAAAAATGAAAAATCAATAAACGAGAAAAAAAGTGAAACTAGTGAAAAGATTGAAGAAAACACTAAAAAACAATCTTCATTACAGTCAGAATTAAGTGTCCTTGAAGAATCCTTACAAGCTACGGAACAAAAGATTACTAATAAAGAAGTTGAGATCTCCTCATTACAAAAGGAGATTAATAGTTTAGTAAGCAAAGTTAATGAAATTGAAAGGGAAATTGAAGAGTTACATAATCAAATTATTGAGTTAGAAACGGAAATTGAAGATGTGACTATTCGGATGGAAAAACGTGAGAACTTGTTACGAGAAAGACTTCGTTCTATGCAATTTTCCGGTGGGGCAATTACATATTTAGAAGTGTTTTTAGGTGCTAAGAGCTTTACTGATTTAATTAGTAGGGTAACAGCAGTAAATACGATTATGAAGCAGGATCAAGTTTTAATTGATGAGCATAAGGCTGATAAGTTAACTCTAGAGACGAATATAAAGATTGTTTCCGATAAGCAAGTCGAACTCAATAAGAACAAAAAGGAAATCATCGTAAAAAAGGAAGAAATTGAAGACAGTAAACAGCTCTTAGAAGCAGAAAAGGTAAAACTAGTAGCTTTAAAACGAGAGCTTGATGAGCAATCTAAACAAAAGGAAAGATTATTAGTTCAACTGCAAAGGGAAGAAGAAGATTTAAGAGAATATGAAATTAGTTTAGAAGATGAGCAGAAGATCATTGCTGCTCAAGCCGCTGCCTTAGAAAAGGCAAAACAGTTAGCACAACAAGAAAAGGATCGCCTAGTACAGTTAGCAAAAGAAGAAGAGGAAAGGAAAAAACGGGAGGAAGAGGAGAGGAAAAACCAGCCCCCAGAAAGTGGAAACGGTGGAGAGCATAGCTCACCACCTCCTGAAGCTCCTGTCCCGTCTGGAGACAAAATATTTTTACGACCAACTACCGGCCCGATCACATCCTACTATGGAATGCGTACCTATCCTAGAAATAGAATGCATTATGGGATTGATTTTGGAAATAGTGCTGGGACCCCAATTGTGGCAGCTGCTGCAGGTGTAGTTTCAAACGCAAGGTATATGGGCGAGTGGGGTAATACTGTTGTAATAACCCATTATATTAACGGACAAACATTCTCAACCTTGTATGCCCATATGAATGGATTTAATGTTTCCGAGGGACAAGTTGTACAAGCGGGACAACAAATAGGTATTATGGGTAGCACCGGTTTTTCAACTGGACCACATTTACATTTTGAAGTTCATAAAGGTGGTTTTGCAGGCTATGCAACAAATGCTGTAAATCCTTACCCATACATTATTAATCCATAAATAAAAATCCGTGTCTATTATTTTAAATAGACACGGATTTTTTTATTTGATTTCAAAGGTAAGTTTAGATTGTTTATTTGATAATATAATTGAGCGATGAACGAGGACCTCTAAAGGATCGATAGTTTTCAGCTTAATTGTTTTATCTATTTGGATTGTTGACAATTCTGTACATCCTAATATAACTGCTGAGCAACCCGCATCTATCATATTATTAATGATGTGTTCAAGTCTAGTGGGAGGAACATAAACACCCTGTTTCACTTTATAAATTATATCCATAATACTACTTTGGATAGATTCATTTGGATTATAGGGCAATAATTTAAATTTGTGGCATGCTTCTTCGTATATTTTCGTCATGATTGTTCCGTCTGTAGCTAATACACCTATCTTTTTATTTTGTCCAAGTTGATTTCTTAACTCAATTATAGTCTCGTCAATCATATTTATAATTTTTATACTAGTCATCCTTTGCATTTCTTCAAAAAAGTAATGGGATGTATTACATGGAATGGCAATGTGATCTACATTTGCCTTTTCAAATAATAAAAAATCGCTTTTTATCGCCTGTAAAAACTCTTGGTCATTTCTCTTTTTTATAACTTGAGTTCGATCTGGGATTGTTGCGTGATTTAATATAATTGTATTTATATGTTCTTGGTCCTTCGTAGCGACCGTGTTTTCAACTATCTTCTTAAAAAATAATGATGTAGCCTCGGGCCCCATACCACCCAAAACTCCTAAGGTTTTATCTGCCATTTTATCACCAATTTCTCTGTTAAATTAACTGTTTTTTCCTTAGTTCATTAAAGACAATTTCTTCTTCATTTAGGTAAATTTGTTTATCATTAATAATCTGATACCTTTCATGCCCCTTGCCTGCAATAACAATGATATCCTGTTCACTACCCTGACTGATGGCGTATTGAATTGCCTTTTTTCGATCTAGAATAGTCTTGTAAAGAACCTCTTTGTTCGACTTAATACCTTCAACAATTTGGTTAATAATAATATTTTGATCAAAATGTTTTGGATTATCTAATGTAATTACTGAAAGATCAGCATATTGCCCAGCAACTTTCCCCATGTTAATTCGCTTCTCTCTTCCCTGTTGGCTCATATCCGCGTATACACCAAAAACTAAAATTAACCTTCCTTTAACAAAGGGTTTAACTGTTTTAAGTAGATTTTTAAGACCATCTTCTGTGTGAGCAAAATCAATTATAACCCTAAAATCTCCTTCTTCATAAATAATATTAAAACGCCCGCTAATTTTCTCAACTTTTTCAATGCCAATTTTAATTGTTTGTTTAGGTATGTTGTTAACGTAGGCACAGGCAAAGGCTAATAAACTGTTATAAACGTATATTTCACCTGGTAATTGAACTTTAATATCTAGTTCATAGGTTGGAGTTTGTATTGTATAGGTTGACCCATAAAGTGAATATTTTATGTTTTTAGCCCTTATATCCGCCTTTGAATGAATCCCCACGGTTGTCACATTTACACCTTTTACTTTACACATTTCAGCTAATTTTTCCCCATAGGGATCATCAATATTTATAATGTTATTTTTTGTAGTTAAGTCAAAAAGTTTAGATTTTGCATAAAAATAATTGTCAAGAGTTTTATGCAATTCTAAATGATCTGGTGTTAGGTTTACAAAAATACCAGTATGGAAGTCTATACCTGTAACCCTATGAAGTTCTAAGGAGTGAGAGGAAACCTCCATAACCACATTATGTATATTTTTACAAACTAACTTTTGAAACAGATTTTGCAGATCTGTAGACTCTGGCGTTGTTGCTGTTGACGAAGAAAAGGGATGTTGTCTATTGTTAATAAAAAGTCCGTTTGTTCCAAGTGTTGCTACGGAATTATTGGCTTCCATATGAATAGAATTTAAGAATTTGGAAATGGATGTTTTTCCATTCGTACCTGTAATACCGACTACTTTTAATCTGTTACTAGGATTTTTATAGAATTGCTTTGACAATCTTGCAAGTAGTATTCTAGTATTATCAACTTGAACAATAGTAACGTCTTCAGGATAACTGTCCGATAGAGGATTTTGTATGAAAATTACAGTGGCACCATTCTTAATCGCATTGTATATATAATTGTGTCCATCATCAGAAAAGCCTTTTATAGCTACAAAGGCTCCACCTTTAGTTACGGTATTTGAATTATAAGATATTGAGGTAATATATTTATTTATCGAACCTTGAATTACTTCATAATGATTGTTATCAAGAAATCTTGCGAGCTCCATACAAATCCTCCAATATATTTAGCGTTTAAAGATACGTCTTAAAAGCTTTTTCATCATCATAAAAGTAAATGAAAAACCAGGCATTGGATCTTTCCAACTCCAAATAGCACCCGCTTTTTTTCTAAATAGGGTTTTAAAAACTTGCCAAAGAGATAACTGTTTAGTTTTCACATAATCTTTGATGGCTAATACGTCCTCATACATATACCAAAAAGCAACATTGGTTGTATAGTCGATTGCTTTCGGTTTAAGCGGTTTACCAATTAGCTCCCTATAGGTTATATAAGGAAAGTTTAAACCTACCTTTTTAAGCATGGTATTGAAATTTGTAATTCTAACGTTTATTTCTATTAGATAAAAGTCTCCCGTATTTTCATCCTTTTTAAATTCAATTTCAGCAAAACCTTTAAAACCAATTTTTTCTAAAAAGGGTGCACCTATTTCATATAACTCTGGAACATGCCTTTGTACCGTGAAGACAGATGCTCCAAAATTAATCGGATATTGCCTAAACTTTTGAGCAGTTGTCCAATGCGAAACCTTCCCGTCCTGATTGATATAGGCATCAAAGGTATACATGTGGTCATCGAAACCAGGTATAATTCTTTGTGCAAATACTTCCATATTAGCATCAATTGATTGTTCTATTGCATCCTTTAGTTCATCCATATTGTGAACTTTAAACAGTTTCTTTCGGAAAAAATCTACAAAGGAAGGAGAATCTACAGGTTTTACCAAACATGGAAATCCTAATTCCTTTTCTACTCTTTCATAAAAATTATCTGCATTTAGTTCAATGATTTCTGGGACTTTTACATTATATTTTATAGCTAAGTCGTGCAATGTGTCTTTATTCATAGCCTTAGTGTAAATCCCTTTGGTTTGTTGTGGGATTAAATAATATTGTGTTAGGGTATCTAAAAATTCGTCTATTACCTCAACATAGGAATCGTGACATGGAATAAGCACGGGCTTGTGATTTTCCTTTTTAGCAAAAGTGACTAAAGCTTCAATAAATTGTTCTTTTTCATCTCTGTAATGGGGAACGATATATTTTTCAGAAACATACTTTGATTTTGCTCCATACCGTTCCTCCTCGGAGTAATCCATGGCAACAATTGGGACGCCATGCATTCCAAGTGACCTAATTGCACTTAAGCCGATATAGTAGTTGTTTCCTAAAATTACAGCTTTTGTTTTATATGACATATATCTTTCTCTCCCTGTACTTAAAGAATGTTAAAATGATGGTGCTATATGTTTAATAGGCTCTTCTAAAATTTTTTGTGTAATTTTCGCCCCATCGTCCATCCCTTGACATCCAGCCAATAAAATTAAATCATCTTTCTGGACTTCTTCTAAAGATTTCTTTACCGCATCCTCTAATTCATCATATAATATCACGGAAATATTTGCCTTTTTCATCACTTCCAAAAATACCTTTTCCTCTTCAGAAGAAACTTTGTCGTAATGAGTTACATTTGAAATACTTTTTGTTGCGATGATAGTGTCAAGTTGTAACTTTTCGGCCCATTCGACGATTGTTTCCGCATTCTCGCGATTCACATCTACACCCCGATTACCCCGGATTGCATATACAAGGTAAAGTTTTTTAAAGTCCATCGCTGTTAACGTGTTAAGGGTAACGTTAATATTACCACGATTAGCAAAATGGTCATCAATAATAGTAAAGTCTTCCTCATAAATGACCTGGAACCTTCTATCTACACCATTGAATGCATAAATTCCTTCTTGGATTGTTTTCACAGGAATGTTTTCAAGCAGGGCAATCGTAATTGCAACAAAGGAATTATATACAGAGTGTAAACCTGATACAGATAGCTCTATATCAAATTGTTGGGGTTCTATAGTTCCCCAATCGGCTTTAATAGGTTTTAAAACTTGTAAGGTAAATTTAGCCCGTCCAGTCGACAAGTCTAAATTTTCGCAGGATAAATGACCTGTCTTATTTTCAATTCCATAAGTGACAACACTAGCCTTTGTTTTATTTATCAATGAACTTGAGTATGGACAGTCTAAATTTAAAAGGGCAAAAGCATCTTTCTTAGCCTCTGTAATGAGTTTGGACTTCACTTCAAAATACCTTTCGAAGGACCCATGAGTATCAATGTGTTCACTACTAATATTGTTCATAGTGACTATATCGTAGTCCACGGTTTCCACTCTATGCATTTCCATTGCTGCCGAAGAAACTTCCATCGTTGTATGAGAAACATTCTCTGCAACCATCTCACTTAAAAATTGCTGAAGTTCTAAGGATTCGGGAGTTGTTAATTTAGCCGGAATTTTTCGCTTACCGATTTTAACATCAACCGTTCCGAGTAAACCAGTAGTTAATTGGTGTTTCTCTAAAATGGTATTTGTCATAAAAGAAGTTGTTGTCTTCCCGTTTGTAGCAGAAATTCCAATCATTTTTAATTGGCGAGAAGGATGATTGTAAAAGGTAGCACTTAAACGTGCTAGGGCACTTCTTGAATTTGCTACTTTATATTGTGGAATATCTATATGATCTTGAAATTCTTCAACAATCGCTGCGACAGCTCCATTATTCATTGCCATTTCTAAAAATTTATGCCCGTCCGTTTCATAGCCTTTAATACAAACAAATAAATAGTCATCTTTCACTTTTCCTGAATGATAGGCAATACCTTTTATATCAAGATCCTTTGGCATATAAGAATCGATTATAGTAATTGATTTCATTAATTGGTTTACTCTCATAGTTTGTCCATCCTTCCATAATATAGCTAGAATCCACTTGTAATTAGTCTCTACATTTATTGACAATTATATAATAAAACCAAGAGAAAAGATATATTTTCTCTTGGCTTAATTTATTAGTCGTTTTCATTTTCATTCTGATTATTCTCGTTACTATCATCATCATTTTCTTCATGATTATCCTGATTTTGACCTGAGTCCCTATCGTGATCTTTATTCTTATTCTTATCCTTATCTTTATCTTTATTTTTGGATTTAATCTCCCCTATAATTACGAAGGGGGATGGCTCAGATTCCCTACCAAAATAATCCACTGCTGTAATATAATAGGCTGAGTTATTTCGAAATTTCGTATACTCTGTCTTTGTTGTATGGTCAACTCGTTTGAAGGTGTCTCCTTCTTTTCTTGCTTCATAGATTCGGTATCCCACGATATAATCACTTTTCGGTTTTTCCCATACGATAACATCTTTGTTATATTTTACCCGGCGTGGCGCCTCTGGATAGGTACCTTTATCTTTTAT
>Ga0079225_10001001_pt1 | contig 15728 bp, 15 predicted proteins | sample Poulit2012_FD_76344 | JGI IMG/M metagenome (GOLD analysis project Ga0079225, IMG submission 76344) | Agricultural soil microbial communities from Georgia to study Nitrogen management - Poultry litter 2012 | ecosystem: Environmental > Terrestrial > Soil > Agricultural land | place: USA: Georgia... | reverse complement strand
TATAGGAATGCAGAATCTCCGGTCAATGCACGCCCAATGACGAGTGCATTGATTTCATGCGTACCTTCGTAAGTATAAACCGCTTCAGCATCGGAGAAGAATCTCGCAATATCGTATTCTGCAAGAATGCCGTTTCCACCTGTGATGCCGCGTCCCATCGCTACCGACTCACGCAGTCTGAGAGCATTCATCATTTTCGCCGTCGATGTGGCGACTTCATCATACTCGCCGTTCTCCTGCATGCGTGCAAGCTGTGCCGATAAAGTCATTGCATGCGACAGATTCCCCTGCATCATCGCAAGTTTTTCCTGGATCAGCTGATACTTGCTGATTTCTTTACCGAACTGCTTGCGCTGTGTGACATAATCCAGCGTTGCACGGAGTGCGCCCGCCATGGCACCCGTCGCCATGTATGCCACACCTGCACGTGTAGAATAAAGGATCTTCGCAATATCTTTGAAGCTGTTGATATTCTGCAGACGATCTTCTTCTTTTACGACAACATCTTTTAAATGAATATTCGTGTTCGGGATGATTCTGAGCGCAATCTTATTTTCAATCACATCGATATCCACGCCGTCCTGTTCCGGACGGATGATAAACCCTTTAGGTTTACCTGTATCCACATCTACGGCAAATAAAGGAATCACATCTGATACATTGGCACCGCCGATCCATTTTTTCGCACCGTTGATGATCCACTTATCACCGTCACGTTTTGCGGTCGTCTCAAGTCCGCCTGCAACGTCCGAACCATGTTCCGGCTCAGTCAGTGCAAAACATGTTCTCAGCTCATGCGACTGCAGTTTCGGTATATAGTGTGCCACCTGTTCTTTCGAACCGCCGAACAAAAATGCATTATGTCCGAGACCCTGGTGCACGCCGAGCAGGGTCACTAAAGATACGTCGAATCTTGCAAGAGTGTATGACATGAAGAACTGGAACAGCTGGCTAGGTGTTTTTGCCCCTTCACGTCCTTCAAACAACAATGGATTCCTGAAATAGTTCAGCTTCCCCATATCATCAAAAAAGTCTTCGGGCACTGTAGCTTCCACCCAGTGGTCGTTGATTGAATCACGGTACTTTGTTTCCAGCAGATCATCCAGCTGTTTTAGAAATTTAACTTCCCCTTCAGTTAATTCTTTTGATACATTCAACAGATCTTCCGGATATAATTCTTTCAATACTTTCTCTTTTTCAGTCATAATGTCCCCTCCGCATTTTATGTTAATCTTTCAATCACGTTTAAAAATTTTATTAATTCATTTCTTTTTCTTTAGCTTTTTCATTCATCATTTTCTGAATTTCCATTCTGTCCGGCTTCGCCGTTGAGTTTAATGGGATATCCGTCATCTCAAGATAAAGTCTTGGAATTTTATATCCCGCCACTCTTTCTCTTATATGTGCATCCAAAATCTCTTCAAAGTTCTCCGTCTCCTCTGTCAGAACAATCGCTGCAGAAACAGACTCTCCGTACTCAGGGTTGTCATAACCGACAACAATAGCTGTTTTTACAATCGGATGCGCTGAAAGTGCAGCTTCAACTTCTGAAGGCAGTACGTTTTCTCCGCCGGTAATGATCAGCTCTTTCTTACGGTTGACGATAAAGATGTTCCCTTCTCCATCTTTTTTCGCAAGGTCGCCGGTTAAGAAATAGCCGTCTCGGAATGATTTGGCAGTCTCTTCAGGTTTGTTCCAGTATCCTGCCGTAACGTTTTTACCTTTAATCCCAAGTTCACCGATTTCTCCGTCTACTGTTTCACTGCCGTCATCGTTAAACAGTTTCATATCCACGTACATTATCGGCTTTCCGATCGTCATCGGCTTCACCTTTGAATTATGCGGTGTATTGACCATCGCAAGCGGTGCTTCTGTCAGGCCGTAGCCGTTGATCAGAGTAAGCCCCATGCTTTCAAATTTCTTCTGCACTGCCGGCAGCGGTGCCGATCCGCCCTGAATCAGGTATTCGATATTCTCAAAGTTTTTAGGATCGAAATTCTCCGCAGCAAGCATGCCGTAAAACATCGTCGGAATCATGATTAAGTAATCCGGTTTGAATTTCGCCATCAGATCATTAATTTCAGCTCCGTCGAAATATCTTTGAAGAACGAGTGTCCCGCCTGCCATAATGAGCGGCAGTGCAGTATCATTCAGACCGAGTACATGGAACATCGGTGTCGAAATGATAGATGTCTGAGTGGAGTTCGTTTTATATGTCAGTGCCGCGTTGATGACGTTCGAGACATATGATTCGTATGTGAACATGACCCCTTTAGGCAACCCTGTCGTTCCGCTCGTATACATCAGAGATGCCAGGTCGTCACTTTCGACATCAATAGTTTCAAATGGACGATGGTTTTCCGGACTGCATATTTCATCATATTCCGCTGAATCGATATCCATATGCAGAAGTTCTTCCGGCGTTCCTGTCAGACTCTCTTTATGTCGCAGTGAATAGAAAATCATCTTCACACCTGAATCTTCGATGATGCTCTGGATTTCCTTAGGCTTCAAACGCCAGTTGATCGGTAAAAATACAACACCCATTTTAAATGATGCAAACAGTAAATCGAATATAGCTACATCATTCGGCGCAAAAATCCCGACGACATCACCACGTTTGATTCCCTGATCCTTCAAATGGTTCGCCAAGTTTTCCGCACGAATATTCATATCCTGATATGACCACTCAGTCCCCTTCAGAGGATCAATGACCGCTGCTTTCACTTGATCGTAATCCGATCTTGTTTTAATCCAATCATAATTCATTTAAATCTTCCCCTTCTCAATAATTATTCTTTTATCGAATTTGCAAGTTTCCCCCATGTTTCATGAAATATGCCTTTGTCGATGACTTTCAGATTTTCCGAGATGACAGGGTTGAAATCCATCTGAGACAGAACATCACGTTCAAGATCAAGACCCGGTGCGATTTCAATCATCTCCAAACCCTCATCAGTCAGCTGGAACACTGCGCGTTCCGTAACATAATAGACAGTTTGTCCAAGCTCTCTGGAATAAGCAGCATTAAAATCCAGACTTTTAACATGATCTACAAACTTCTTCGAAACCCCTTCTTCTTCAATCTGTAGTTCATTATTTTCACAGGCCGATTTCGCCCCCACGACCATCGTCCCTGAAAATACCAATGTTTTAATCGTCTGACTGATATCTATAAATCCACCGCTGCCATTCATTCTGTCCCCGAACTTCGATACATTGACATTGCCCGAACCGTCTATTTCAGCAAAACTCAGAAATGCAACGTCCAGACCGCCATTGAAAATAAAGTCCCACGTCACATCATGACGCATCCTGGCATCAAGATTATAATTCATGCCGAAGTGATTACCACTGCCGATCATACCGCCGAAAATTCCGGTATCGATATTCAATCTGACAAGATCATCAGCAAGTTCTTCCCTTAAGACGTTGCTCAATTCATTATTGATGCCGTAGCCGACGCTGACAGCATCCCCCTCTTTCAAAAACTGTGATGAACGTCTTAATATAATCTTCCTGGCACTGAAGTCCAGAAATTTTTCTTTCGGTTTTACAATTCTGTAATGACCGGACAAAGCCGGATCATAATAGGTCTGTATAACCTGTTTATGAAATTTCGGGTTTTTATTTACAACGACATAGTCGACAAGTTCCCCCGGTATAAAAACATCACTAGGATTATATCTTCCGTTTTCAATGATCTCTTTTACCTGCACGATCACTTTCCCGTTGTTCTGCCGCGCTGCCGATGCAGCGCTGAACCCTTCACCGAGGTGAGACTCATGGGTCATAAAAATATTCCCTTTCTCATCCGCATAAGTACCTCTTAAAAGCGTCACATCAATTGCGGGAAAATTATAATGAAGATATTCCTCATCATTAATCTCAATTAAGGAAACCAGGTCTTCCTCAGTCACATCATTCATCTTGCCGCCTGAATGCCTCGGATCCACAACCGTGTTCAATCCGATTTTAGAAATCATTCCCGGTGAAGAAGATGCATGATTCCTGTAATGCGTCGCAATAACGCCCTGAGGTAGAAAATACCCTTCTATTTCATTATTTTTAATCGCTTCAATTGTAAATGGCGACGCTATAACCAAACTGGAAATGATTCTTTTCACCATACCCCTTGATACAAAAGAATCCAGATCAAAGCCGTCATCAAAATCACTGATATCATTCGAAACGATAAAAGTAAGATCATTAACCATCCCATCTTCATCATACTGCTCCGTCAAATGCTTGAATATTTCCATTGGTAAATTCCCAGTGGATAAAGCAGCGACAGCAATAACATCTCCGGTTTTAATAATATTTTTTAAATCTTTGTATGAAATAATCTCCATATCCCAATCTCCCGACATTTAATAAAATTTTCTAATTATAAACATCACTTTGTTTTCCTCCTTTTCACATTAATAAACGTAACATCATATCTCTAAAATGTAAACGAATTCATTTCAAATAATTCAATATTTTTAAAATTTAAATTTCACACCAAATATTAAGAGTTGGTGCTAATAATCAGTGGTCAAACCACTGTCATTGACGTTATAACAAGGCTTATGGCTAATTTTATCTTTTTGAAACTTTTGAAATTTATCCCTTTATTAAAATGAAATAAATAAAAGTTGACTTTTGATTCGAAAAATGTCCAAGTATATAAAAAATCATCAGGCACCCACCTGATGATTTAATAATCGGCATTACTATTCTTCTATTACTCCAGATTTTCATTAAGTTTTTAGACATATTCCAAAAAATCATTCTCAACCATTTTAAATCCATCATTCTTTTAAATAGTAAAATTTATTTGATGGAAAAGATACATGTTTTATTTCGAGGTATTACAGCACCTATAAGTACGTCACCTGGAAAATTGGCCGTTCTACTTTTTCTTCATCATATATCTTATACGGAGTAAATGGATAACATCTGTTTATTCACTCCACTCTTTTTCAGCCAAATAAAAATACCCCTCTCAAACCGATCTTGAAAGGAGTATTCAGTAACGGACAGTTAGGGATTTGAACCCTAGAAACGGGAAAACCGTTTACACGCGTTCCAGGCGTGCGCCTTAAGCCGCTCGGCCAACTGTCCACAATAAAAATAGAAGTGCAATGTGTACACTTCTAATGATGACCCGTACGGGACTCGAACCCGTGTTACCGCCGTGAAAGGGCGGTGTCTTAACCGCTTGACCAACGGGCCAGAAGCTCCACAGGTAGGATTCGAACCTACGACCGATCGGTTAACAGCCGATAGCTCTACCACTGAGCTACTGTGGAATAATAAGTAAGAGCGGGTGATCGGGATCGAACCGACAACATCAGCTTGGAAGGCTGAGGTTATGCCATTTAACTACACCCGCATCCGTTAATAGAAATAATATAAGGGCGGCTGATGGGGTTCGAACCCACGCATGCCGGAACCACAATCCGGTGTGTTAAACCACTTCACCACAACCGCCATAATAAAAGGTGCTTAATGGTCCAGGACGGAATCGAACCGCCGACACAAGGATTTTCAATCCTTTGCTCTACCGACTGAGCTACTGGACCTGCATATGTAATTAAAAAGAATGGCGGTCCCGACGGGAATTGAACCCGCGATCTCCTGCGTGACAGGCAGGCATGTTAACCGCTACACCACGGGACCACTTTAAATAAAAAAATTGCGGGAGTTGGATTTGAACCAACGACCTCCGGGTTATGAGCCCGACGAGCTACCGAACTGCTCCATCCCGCGGTAATATTATTATAGCGCTTTTAACGCCTGAATATCATATTATACTTTTTCCGCTATCTTTTCAAGTATTTTTCACTATATTTTAATATCAAATTTACACTTTCTTAATTATCGTCATGAATCATTAAAGAAAATTATAATGGGTATTGCATATATATAAGTATTTTAGGAGGCTTCCAATGAAAAAAGAACCCGATGTTCAACTGTCTTTCTGGAGAGATTCCGTAGAACTTCCGCAATTTAAGAAACTGGGACAGAATATTGATACAGAGGTCGTTGTTGTCGGTGCCGGCATCGTCGGCATCATGAATGCCTATCAGCTTGCATTGAAAGGTTATGATGTCACCCTTATTGAAGGTGACGAAATTTTAAGCGGCACCACCCAAAATACAACAGCAAGAATTACAGCTCAGCAGGGTCTGCTTTACGGCCAATTGTCCAAACAGATGGATGAAGAGAAAGCCCGCAGCTACTATGACTCCCAAATGAAGGCAATCGATGAGATCGAACGTCTCGTCGACAAACATGAAATAGACTGTGATTTCAAACGCCTGAACAGTGTTGTATACACCGTACATGAAGATTCCATCAAAGACCTGGAAAAAGAAGCAGAAGTCTATCAATCACTGGGCATTGACGGATATCTTTCAAAAGGAGAACTTAAACTCCCTTTTGAAACCACCTCAGAACTGGTGATGAAAAATCAGGCTGAATTTCACCCTCTTAAATTTCTGAAAGCTATTTTGGGTATTGCGACCGCCAGCGGCGTGAAAGTCTTTGAACATACACGTGCAAAATCGGTTGAGGATGATACCCTCTACACTACTGACGGAAACAGTATCAATTTTAACCATATGGTCATCGCCACCCATTTTCCGTTTCTTGATATGGAAGGATTTTATTTCAACAGTTTTAAAATTGGTTACGGATATGGTTTGGTCGTCACTTCCACTACCCCGCCGCCTGATGATGTTTCTCTCAGCGGCCACGACGGTGCAGGCCTGTCCATCAGAAATATAGTCAATCCGTCCAGGTCCGCATCTACTGTATTATTCGGCGGTCTCGGCCATATGTCATATGAAGATAAAGATATGAATAAACAGATTGAAACACTGAAACTGTATGCAGACCAGAAGACGATCAACGATGAAGTCCTTTATTCCTATCGTGCCCAGGATTTGATGACTGCTGATTCACTGCCTTTCATCGGGCAGTTCGACAAAAGTCATGACAACCGTTATGTTGCGACCGGATTCAATAAATTTGGAATGACCAACGGTGTCCTGTCATCAATGATCATCAGGGATTTAATTGCCGGGGATGATAACGATTATACAGAACTTTTAGACCCTCACCGCAAAAAATCAACTTTCCAGCAGATGAAACAGCATATCACCAATCCGATTCATGTGGTTGAGTCAGAGGCAAAGCATATGACCGAATCCCACCCGGACTTGAAAACACTTGAAATCGACAGCGGACAGGGCACTGTTGCGAGTGACGGCATGACTAAAAAAGGCGTATACCGCGAAGATGATGATTACTATATTGTTTCAAACCGCTGTACACATATGGGCTGCAGTCTGGGATGGAACGGCAGCGACAAGACATGGGACTGCCCTTGCCACGGTTCCAGGTTCAACTATGACGGTAAAGTCATTGAAGGACCCGCAGTTGACGATTTGGACATGGAAATCAAACGATTTGAATAATGATCCGGAATTTCGAACAGATGCCGTTTACTCACATGTAAACGGCATTACTTATGAAAAGCGATGTACCCTACTCATCCTTCATATAGCAGATTTTAAAACCAATGCATTTTCTATCCCCGTTTATTCTGGTATAATATATATGTTATTTTACAGGCTGATATGAAGATATACAGCGATTGAGAGGATTGTATGAGTATGAAAGAAAATTTTTGGCAGGATTTGCCCCGCCCGTTTTTTGTCCTGGCACCAATGGAAGATGTGACGGATGTAGTATTCCGCCACGTCGTCGCTGAAGCTGCAGCACCTGATGTATATTTCACGGAGTTTACAAACTCTGACAGCTACTGCCACCCTGACGGAGTAGCAAGTGTACGCGGCCGGCTGACTTTTACAGAAGATGAGCAGCCGATTGTTGCACATATATGGGGAGATAATCCTGATCACTTCCGGGAAATGAGTTTCGGCATGGCGGAAGCCGGTTTCAAAGGGCTCGACATCAATATGGGCTGCCCTGTCCATAACGTTGCCGGAGACGGTAAAGGCTGTGGTCTGATCGGCCGACCTGAAGTCGCATCAGAACTGATCCAGGCAGCGAAAGCCGGCGGTCTGCCTGTCAGTGTCAAAACGAGACTCGGCCTGACAGACGTCGATGAATGGCATGACTGGCTGAGACATATACTCGAGCAGGATATCGTCAATCTGTCGATTCACCTCCGCACTAAAAAGGAGATGAGTAAGGCAGACGCCCACTGGGAACTCATTCCGGAAATCAAAAAACTCCGTGATGAAGTCGCTCCGGATACACTCTTAACCATTAACGGTGATATCCCCAACCGTGAAAAAGGTCTTGAACTTGCTGAGAAATACGGCATCGATGGCGTCATGATAGGCCGTGGCATATTCCATAACCCATACGCATTTGAACATGAGCCGAAAGAACACAGCAGTGAAGAACTTCTGAACCTGCTGCGTATCCACCTTGACCTTTTCGATAAATACTCGGAAATCGAAAAGAGAAAGTACATTGCACTGCACCGCTTCTTCAAAATTTACGTTAAAGGATTCAGAGGCGCCGGAGAACTCAGAAATAATCTGATGAACACAAAGTCCACTGATGAAGCCCGCTCACTACTCGATGCCTTTGCCCTGCAGTACGAGAGCGTAAAATGAAGTCAAGGGAGCGAATAATATGATGTATGTTGCTCTGCTGCGCGGTATCAACATCGGCGGCAGAAACAAAATCGATATGAAAACTCTTAAACAATCCTTTGAAACAGCCGGCATGACTGACGTAGTCACCTATATCAATTCAGGCAACATCATTTTTACGAATAAAGACCTTAGCGCTGTCGAACTGGCAGAAACGCTTGAAGCAGTCATTCTTAAAGATTTCTACCTGGATATAAAAGTGCTCCTCAGAAGTAAAACAGACATTGAACATGTCATGGACTTTCTTCCTGACAACTGGAGAAACGATAAGGAGATGAAAAGTGATGTCCTGTTCTTATGGGATGACATAGATGACGCAGCCATACTTGAAAACTTAAAAATCCGGAATGAAATCGATAACGTCATCTACAGACCCGGTGCCATTCTCTGGTCAGTCGATAAAACAGATGCATCCAAAAGCGGTATGTCAAAAATAGTCGGTACAAAACTTTATAAGAAAATGACGATAAGAAACGTCAACACTGTTCGAAAAATATACAGCCTGATGCAGGAAGCACAATAATCCCCTTTCAGGGATTATTTATTTTGTTCATAATATTCGGCCATCGCCTGCTGCATAAATTCTGCAAGACCGTCTCCGAACTTATCGATGTTTTTCTCAAACCTTTCATCTTCGACATACATATCACCCAGACCTTTGAAAGCTTCCAAAGAATAATCTCCAATTTCATTCAGGAAAACAAACCACTTTTCAATCCCTGCCTGTGCTTCTTCACCGGCCGGATCGACATGCCGGATGTCTGCAAGTTCCGTATATATTTCATTAAACCTGCTTTCCACCACTTCAGTATCCATCTGTTTGAGTTTTTTATTGGATTTATCAACTGCGGCATCGCCCCATCGTTCCCTCGCTTCCTGTTCATAGGGATTATTGCTGAAATCCAGCCCTTTGAATTTATCTCTATCTGTCATTCCAATCTCTCCTTTCATTTCTTTAAGTGTTAAATCAATTGTATTGATCATTGTTGAAAGCCGGTCTTTTTCATCAAGCAGCATATTCCTCTGCATCAGAAGCGCTTCTTCCTGATCATAATCAGGGTCATCAATAATCTTTTTGATGTTTGACAGCTTAAACCCAAGCTTCCTGAAAAATAAAACCTGCTGTAATTTTGCTAAATCTTCACTTGTATATACTCTGTACTTATTACCTTCAGTTCTCTCCGGATGGATCAGACCGATTTTGTCATAGTGATGCAGTGTTCTCACACTGATTCCTACCAGATCTGCGACTTCTTTAGTTTTCATTTCATCCCCTCCCTGCTGTTTATAACTTAAACTATCACATTACGTCATGGTCAAGCACTTGATTGTTATATTTAATAGATATGTAAAAATTTCCGAACTATAATATAATAAATAGGATTAACTATACAAAAGGATGTTTATATGAGCAGCAAACAAAATTTCAATCTCAATCAGCTGAATACCCGCAGAAACAGAAGGATGATCAAAAAGCTCGGCTGGCCGGGTGTACTGCTTGTACTTGTGCTTGTTGTCATCACTTATTTCTTTTCCGGGGAAGATTCAGGTTCAACTGATGGTTCCGGTGAATATACACTCGGAGAATTTCATGAAGTGACCGTTGATCAGTTGATTGATGGAGATACTACAAGATTCAATTTCGAAGGCAACAGTGAGAGCTTCAGATATTTGATTATCGATACACCTGAAATCAATACGGATTCCGGGACGCCTGAACCTTATGCGGTTGAAGCAGCTGACAGAGTCGAAGAATTATTAACAGAAGCAGACACAATCGAAGTGGAATTCGATGTCGGCCCCACTACAGATGACTATGACAGGTATCTCGCCTATGTCTATGCTGACGGAGAAATGATCAATGAAGTGTTACTCCGTGAAGGGCTCGCAACAGTCCGCTACGCCAACCCTCCAAACACCAGTTATTTGGAACAGTTTGAAGAAGCTGAAGCACAGGCTGAAGATGACAATGCCGGACTATGATCTCAATAAAAACAGCCCACTAAAGATATTTTCATATTTTTAGCGGACTGTTTTCTTTTTTTATTTAGTACTTGTGAAGATGCCATCTATGCGAATGTTTTCACCATTTATATAATCATCTTTGGAAGTCAGAAGAAAAGTGACAAGTTCTGCTGCTTCGTCAGTCAGATGTAGAGCGGTAGATTGGCCCATGCCGCTTCCGGCACCTGTAACGATAGCTGTTTTACTTAAAATAAAATCTCCTGTATTTAAATACGATACATATAATCTACCCTCTATTTCAAAAAATAAATCATCAAAACTGTTTACAAAATACATCCTAAGATGTATAGTTGATTGCACGACTAATCAACAACACATGTAGGCGGTGTTTATTTTGTGAAAACTGTACTTGATGAATCCAGACCAATTTTCCAGCAGATATATGAAATGATTGAAGACGACATAATCGAAGGGGACCTTGAAGAGGGTGACCAGATTCCTTCGACTACGGAGCTTTCAAAATTTTATCAGATTAACAGGGCCACCGCTCAAAAGGGCCTGGCGATGCTGATTGAAGACGGAAATGCATATAAACAGAGAGGCGTCGGTATTTTCGTTGCTGAAGGTGCAACAAAAAGACTGATAGAAAAAAGAAAAAAAGATTTTCAGCTGCAGTTCATCAAACCGATGCTTGAAGAATCGAAGAGACTTCGCATGTCAAAAGAGGAAGTCATTAAATTTATAGAGGAGGATAATGATGATTAATATAAATAATTTATCTTTTGCCTATGACAAAAAGAAAATATTAAAAGATGTGAACTTCTCGGAAACAGAACCGCTGATTGTCGGTCTCTGGGGACGGAACGGTTCGGGGAAAACAACACTGATGAAAATTTTATCAGGCTTGGAGAAGCCCGACAGCGGAGTTGTGGAAGTGGACGGAGTTGTACCGTACAACAACATTGAAGCGATGCATCACGTGACCTTCATGCAGGAAGACCATCCCTACTCCGATCTGTGGGACGTCAATGACGCCCTGAATTTCGCAAGTGATTTCAATCGTAACTGGGATCAGGAACTTGCCGATGAACTGGTGGATATTTTTCAGCTGCCGAGAAAACAGAAAATACGTAAATTTTCCAAAGGGATGAAAACGATGATTACGATTGTAATCGGCCTGGCGAGTAAATCCCCCATAACGATTTTCGATGAGCCTTCAAATGGACTGGATGCACATATGAGAAAGCAATTTTATGATATGCTCCTTGATTCCTATGAAGAACACCCGCGCTTGATTTTACTTTCATCACACCATATTGAAGAAGTCCAGCCATTATGTGAAAAGATAGCAATTATCGACAATAATACATTAATGCATTATGAAGAAACTGATGTATTTAAAAATAACGGCGTAAATATCAGTGGAGCGGCGGATTCCGTACAATCATTCATCGCTGATATGACAGTACTGGAAAAACGTAAACTCGGTAAACAGTTAAAAATTATGGTCGATGAAGTATTCACAGAAGATTTAAAAGCCCGTGCAGAGACGTCCGGACTGACGGTTGAGAAGGCACCGTTCCAGGATTATCTCATAAATTTAACTAAAAAGGAGTCGAATATTCATGAACTCGCTTAAAGGTCCTTTGAAAATCGTTTCAAAAGAAATGGGAATCACACTTTACATTAATATAGCATTGACTATTGCCCTGTTCGCACTCTACCTCTTCCTGAGTACCAGAGCGGATTCCAATGAAATGCTGGGTATCCTCTTCGGACCATTTTATGCGATATTTCTTGCTTATCCGTTCATATTCTTCAAAAGTTACAAATTTATACTTGCTCTCGGCGGTACCAGAAAACAGTTCATCGTCTCATCATTTTTATCAACACTGGCGTTTATTATCATATGTACCATCATATTAAACGTACTTTATCTGATCAGCGGGATGACATTCCAAAATGGCTTCATTTTCCACATGGCAGATATACTGAATGATGCTAATGCTGCAATGTATCTTTGGATTGACTTCCTATGGTTATTTATTATATTCAGCATCGGCATGTTCGTCCAGGCAATTAACTTTAATCTTGGTACTATCCGTACGCTCAGCCTCGGAGGAATTTTGATTCTTGCAGCAATCATTGCATACTTCTTCCTTGATCTGACACCGTTATTCGAATTCATAATTATGGACCATCTGTTATTTGTCCATATACTTGCACTGGCTGCATTGATAATGCTGCTCTTATCAGCATTTATGATGAATAATGCACCATTGGAGCGCGGAGACAGGAAAATTTTTACCTCGCCGGCAGCAAATTAAATATTCATATGCGTACACGATATATTAAGTGTACGCTTTTCTATCCGGCTGATTCTTATCAAAATGAAAAGCTCTCTCTGCAGCAGTCCACTTTCAAAGCGTCTGTCTCAGGGAGAGCTTTTAAATTGTCTTTTACGGCTTTTTAGAGTATTCAGTGTTAAGATTGTTACTTAACCTCTTCTTTGGATTCCGGGTGTTCGATCCAGTCTGCAGACCAGTTCTCTATATCCCTTAATACCGGTTCGAGTGATTCACCTTTTTTCGTCAATGAGTATTCGATGACCACCGGGGTCTCAGGATACACATCTCTTTTGATTAAGCCCTCCTGCTCCATATTTTTCAATCTATCTGAAAGCACTTTGCCACTGACTCCAATCGCAGATTGAATTTCGCCAAATCTTTTCGGAGAATCCAACATTTGATATATGACAAGCACTGTCCAGCGCTGACTTAAAATATTAACAGCTTTTTCGAACCGAGGGCACATTTCACCTTTTTTTTGCCTCATAGCTATCACTTCCTTTTCAAGTACTATAACATAAGTACCTATCTTTTAAAAGATAAACTTATTTCTTGATTAAATTAGTTTATCAATATATACTCGATTACAAATAGTAAGTTTATAAGGAGAATCATTATGAATTTTCATAAAGCACCGGTAAATAATGTATCAGAAGTAACAGTTAATGTCAGTAATATAGAAAAATCTTTAGATTTCTATCAGGAAATTATGGGTTTTAAAGTGAATTCTCAAATTGGTAATGAAGCTGAACTTTCTGCCGACGGTAAAACCACTCTGCTCAGACTGGTCAAGCCTTCCAATCCTATGAATCAGCACAGAACAAGCGGATTGTATCACTTCGCTGTTCTGTTGCCGAAACGTTCCGATCTTGCAGCGTTTATCAAGCATCTTTCTACTAAAGATGTAAGACTCGGTGCATCAGATCACGCTGTAAGTGAAGCATTGTATTTAGATGACCCGGACGGTAATGGCATTGAAGTATACCGTGACCGCTACCCTGAAGAATGGGTTTGGGATAACGATGAAATTCACATGGTTACCGAACCACTGAATATTGAAGAAATTTTAAAAACTGATACAGGTGAACCGTTTAATGGATTGCCTGAAGATACTGTAATGGGACATCTTCATTTGCACGTTGCAAACATAGAAGAAGCAGTTCATTTCTATTCAGAAGGACTTGGGCTCGATATCGTCTCAAGATCCGGTCCGCAGGCTGCCTTTTTAAGTTTCGACAAATATCACCATCATATAGGTATCAATGTCTGGAACGGTGTCGGTGCGCCGAGACCGGATAAAAATAACACGGGTCTGAACTATTATATGATGAAGTATCATACTGAATCAGCAGTAGAAAAAACAGTCGAAAACTTAAAGGAATTAGGCTATGAAGTGGAAGAAACTCCGGAAGGTTATTTTTCAGAAGACCCTTCAGGCAACAAAGTTTTAATCAGTGAATAATATTTTTTAAAATATATCCGGATTTTAATTGACAACGATTCTCATTTAGATTATAATTCTAATTGAAAATGATTATCAGTTACAATTTATTGGCCCCCCAAAAATTAGTACACATGAGTACTTTCTATTATAGAATCATTTTCAACTACAATAAATTATATTCGAAACATTAAGGTTCGATAGATCCTTAAATATTCAAAAAGAGGAAGCAAATCTTGAAATCAAGATCAGCTTCCTCTTTTTTTACTGTTTATTTTAAAAATGAATCAATATCCCACCCAGTTGATATTTGCGATGTAATATAAGATTACAGAACCGGAGATCACCCATAAAATGAACAGCGGCATCATAAATTTAAACCGGGAACCAAAGTTCGCCCTTGCCAGTGCAATGGCACCCACCGTGCTCCGATATTCTCATATTTGTATACGAGATAATTGATAATATTAGGAATTGAATCCAGTTGAAATATCGCACCGAAAAAACCGCCCATAAATAAAAGCAGCACAATGACTGTACTAGCCTGCACGCCCCCGTCAAGCATCAGATTCAGAGCGTCCAGAGGATTGGCCGGTGTCTGTTCTATCGTTCCATATGTGCCTGGAATCGGGTCGCCCTCTTCGTTCGTGTCAAACTGCCCTGCCGGTACTATGTATGTAAATAAGCAGGCCACCAGCATAAGCGATAACATGATGATAATGACATTTGGCATTTTGAATTTCTTTTTTTCTGGTTCATTCACTTCCATTTGACTCATAAATGATGCCTCCCTTTAACCCCTGCTACAAAAGTGGGATAAAGGACATGGTCTCATATAACTTTCTCAATTTAAATAAAAAGGAACCGGTGAAATTTAAATATTATCAGCAGAATGTTACCTTATTAATATATAGTAAATAACATACAGCCAGCTGAAAAGACCGTGGATGATTGCCCACAATATTGACTGATGAAGACTCCAGGAGATTGTTATTGCTAAAACTGTACCAAATCCAACGCCTGTTTTTACGACTGATTTTCCACTTTCCATGAACATTCACTCCTTTATATTTAAATTGTGTAAATTTATTAAATTAAATTGTGTTTTTATATTGAATTTTATTAACCTAATTGATACAATGATTAATGTTCGGTTGAAAAACAATATCAATGTTCCACAGTAGCTCAGTGGTAGAGCTATCGGCTGTTAACCGATCGGTCGTAGGTTCGAATCCTACCTGTGGAGCCATATGGAGATGTACTCAAGTGGCTGAAGAGGTACCCCTGCTAAGGGTA
>Ga0079225_10000999_pt1 | contig 15739 bp, 15 predicted proteins | sample Poulit2012_FD_76344 | JGI IMG/M metagenome (GOLD analysis project Ga0079225, IMG submission 76344) | Agricultural soil microbial communities from Georgia to study Nitrogen management - Poultry litter 2012 | ecosystem: Environmental > Terrestrial > Soil > Agricultural land | place: USA: Georgia... | reverse complement strand
ACTTGCACTATCAATCGGCAGTTTACTCGTTGCACAATTTTTCCCGATGATGTCACGCGCACTCGGAATTGGACAAGTATTCTTGATTTTTGCTGTTATCGGTATTGGTGCGATGATATTTGTTATTAAATATTTACCGGAAACCCGTGGTCGCAGTCTTGAAGAAATTGAAGCTGAATTGCGTAAGCGGACCTCGGCGAAAGAAGTGTAGAAACAGTGAAAGTAAATACTAGGGAAAGGGAGCTTGCTTAAGCGAGCTTCCTTTTTATGTTAATCCAAATAAGGTACCACATAATTTACAGAACCTTAAAATTTATCAGAATAATTATAGACAAATAAATAATGCTATGTTAAGATAAAAATAATTAGTAAATATATTAATAAAATGTTTACTAATTATTTTGTCTAATCATTTTTGAAAGCGCATACCTGTGTGTGGTAGGTAGAGAGAAACGAGGTGAATCAAATGGTTTATGCATTGGGAGTGGATATAGGTGGTACAAAAGTAGCGGCAGTCATTATTGATGAACATGGTAAAATACATTCCCGTACTGAGGTTCCAAGTAATCAGAAGAATAGAGAAAAGATGTTTGATCAAGTAACGAATAGTGTGGAAATGGTTCTGGAAAAATCAAACATATCTCTTAGCGATATAAAAGGGATGGGAGTAGGTATCCCAGGAAAAGTGGATCGTGAAAAAGGTATTGCAATCTTTCAAAACAATTTACCATGGAGAAACTTTCCGATTGTAGAGCGGATTCAAAATTACTTTCAAATAGAGCAAGTTGTTATTGATAACGATGTTTACATGGCTGCTTTAGCAGAATGGAAGTTATCACAAATAAATAAGCAGGACACATTTGTTTATGTAACTGTTAGCACAGGGATATCGAGTTCGATTATTCATAATGGATCTTTTCTAAGAGGGGATGGATTTGCTGGGGAAATTGGATTTTTACCGGTTTTAGCAGAATCGTCGCCAAGTGGTATTGAAACATTAGAAAATTCCGCCTCCGGACCGGCTATAGAGAAACTTGCACAAAAAAAGTTTGGCAGTTTAGATATAACAACAGAGGAATTTTTCCTAGTCTATCAGAAGGGGAATCCAATTGCACAAACGATTATGAATAAAATAGTAGACTGTCTGGCTCAAGGGGTTTACTCCATTATATGTTTATTGGATCCGCACAAAATTACTTTTGGTGGGGGTGTGATGAATAATCATCCTTATTTACTCGATTTAGTAAAGGAAAAAATGAATTGCTATGTTTCAGTAGAACACAGACATACTTTGAAACAAATGAAAACAAGTAATTTAAAAGGAAATTCTGGTGTTGTTGGGGCAGGGCTGAAAATAATAGAATCTTCATCCAGTTAACAATTGGAATTATATTTATAAATTATAGACTGATTAAAAGCTGAGATGTATGGATATTAAATACAAAATTAAAAATATAAAGGAGACGTGAAAATGTATAAACGAACTTTACTAATTATGAGTGTAGTTGTATTGATAATGCTTGCTGCATGTTCATCAAGTAGCAATTCGTCAAGTGAGGAAGCGACTATTAAATATGCTTATTGGGATAAGAACCAGGAAAAAATGTTGAAAACAATAGTGGAAGAATTTAATAAAGATAATCCAGAAATTAACGTAAAATTGGAGTTAACTCCTTATGATCAATATTTTACGAAATTAGATGCAGCAGCTTCTGGAGGCGATTTACCTGATGTTTTTTGGATGAATGGACCGAACTTCGTAAAATATGCATCTAATGACATGTTAGAACCTATAGATACAAGGATTGAAGATGATAGTTTAGACTTATCACTATATCCTGAAGCACTATTAGATTTGTATCAATATGATGAAAAAAGATATGCTTTGCCAAAAGACTATGACACTGTAGGTTTATGGTATAACAAAAAACTATTTGATGAGGCTGATCTTGATTATCCCGATGAAACCTGGGAATGGGATGACCTTGTAGAAAATGCTAAAGCATTAACTAATGCTGAAGAAGATGTCTATGGTATTGCAGCCTATATTCAGGATGAACAGGCTACATACTACAATACGATTTTTGCTAATGGTGGTTACATTATTTCTGATGATCAAAAAGAATCTGGTTTTGATGACCCAAATACAATCGCGGGTTTGCAAAAATACTATGATCTTATTGATAAATACAAAGTTTCACCAACGCATGCACAAACGGAAACGACTGAAGCAAGCAGTATGTTTGAATCGGGGAAGGTAGCTATGATTTTTGATGCGTCTTACAAGATTCCACAATTTAAAGAAAATGAGTATACAAATAAAAATGCTGATGTTGCTGTATTACCAGAGATGACAAAACGCTCAAATGTAATTCATGGATTGGGGAATGTTATTTCCGCAAACTCAAAAAATAAAAAAGCTGCTTGGGAATTTACTAAATTCCTAAGTTCTGAAAAGGCAGCAGATATTCAAGCAGACTCTGGAATTATCCCTGCATATGAAGGGGCAGAGGAAGCCTGGCTTGATTCTGCGCCGAATTTTAACTTACAAGCATTTTTAGATATGGCTGATGTTGCCGAACCTTTTCCAGTATCCAAAGATACATCAAAGTGGACAACAATTATGCAGGATAATATAGCAAAAGCTTGGTCTGGCCAAATATCGATAGAAGAGGCGAGCAAAAATATAAATAAACAAATGGAAAAAATATTAGCAAATGAATAATAAAAAGTGATAAGTAGATTGGGGTGATTCGTTTTGAAAAGAAAGTCAATGAAGCCAACGAGACCAAATAAGAGCAAATTGCACAATGACTTATTTTGGGGCTACTTATTTATTGTCCCTTCATTGTTAGGTTTGTTGATATTTTATATTTTTCCTGTCTTTCAAACCCTATTCTATAGTTTTACAAGTTGGGGTGATTTTGGAAATTACTCTTTGACGGGATTAGAAAACTATAAAAAATTGGCGGCTGATCCAGAAATATGGCAGTCCTTTAGAAATACGTTAATATATGCATTTGTAATGGTTCCAATTAGTATTGCTATATCTATATTTATAGCAGTACTATTGAATCAAAAAATAAAAGGATTAACTGTTTATCGAACATTGTACTTTCTTCCGGTTGTTACAATGCCAGCAGCAATAGGAATGATATGGAAGTGGTTGTATAACTCAGATTATGGCATTATTAACCATGTATTAGGATGGTTCGCTATTAGTGGTCCTGATTGGTTAACCGATCCAAACTGGGTTTTGACTTCCATCATTGGGGTTGGAATATGGAGCGTTATCGGTACAAATATGGTTATTTTGTTATCAGGTTTACAAGGAATTCCCAAATCATTGTATGAAGCAGCATCCTTGGATGGTGCAGGAATGAACTATATGTTCTTTCGGATAACTATACCATTGCTATCTCCGACAATATTTTTTGTAGCAGTAATTTCTTTTATTTCTGCTTTCCAAGTATTTGACTTCATCTTTATGATGATTAATCCAACGAATCCTGCGATCAACAGTGCACAATCTGTTATATATTTATTCTATCGTTATGCGTTTGTGATAGGAGAGAAAGGTATTGCAGCTGCAATTGCTTTTGTGTTGTTCGGTATTATATTGATACTGACAATTATTCAATTCAGATTGCAAAAAAAATGGGTTCATTACGAATAAAAGGAGGGGAATCATATGGATATTATTAGTAAGAGACGGAAAATTTTAATACATGCTTTGTTAATTTTGGGCGCTTTAGTAATGGTGGGGCCGTTTTTATGGATGGTTTTAACCTCGTTGAAGACGTTGGCAGAAGCTTCCCAAGTCCCTCCTAAAATATTACCGACCAAATTACAATGGAGTAACTATAAAGAAGTATTTACCTCTTTTCCATTTGCAGAGTTTTATTGGAATACATTTATTACCACCGTTGTAAAAACAGTTGGCCAATTATTTTTGTGTTCCTTGGCCGCATATGCATTCGCACGAATAAAGTTCCCAGGTAGAAATTTTTTCTTCATTCTGTACTTGTCAGTATTAATGATTCCACCACAGGCATTTTTGGTACCACAATATCAAATTATCGCTAACTTAGGGTTGCTTAATACGTTGAGTGCACTTGTGTTACCTGGTCTATTTAGTGCTTTTGGAACATTTTTGTTAAGACAGTTTTTTCTGAGCATGCCCGATGAATTGGAAGAGGCAGCGAAAATTGATGGATGTAATCATTTTCAAATTTATTGGAAAATTATGCTTCCGCTTGCAAAGCCAGGTTTAATCGCTTTGGCTATTTTCACTATTATCTGGTCGTGGAATGACTTGCTCTGGCCATTAATTGTCAACAGTTCTCCTGACAAAATGCCATTATCAGCGGGATTATCCTCGTTGCAAGGGCAATATAGTACAAATTATCCGATTCTAATGGCAGGGACATTTTTGGCATCATGGCCATTAATTGTTATTTTTATGTTCTTTCAAAAATCCTTTGTGGAAGGAATTGCGCTAAGTGGTAAGAAAGGGTAACAATATATTCACTAAAGGAATAAAACCACTTTTAAAATTGACATTATAAAGGAGAGAACCAAAATGAAACCCAAAACGGCTATTTTAATTGGTGCTGGGGATAGGGGGGCAAAAGCTTATGCCACTTACGCATTAGAATATCCTCATGAATTTAAAATTATGGCGGTAGCTGAACCAAATGAAGATAGAAAAAATAAAATAAAAGATTCACATAAACTACTTAGGGAAAATTGTTTTTCAACGTGGGAAGATTTGCTAGGGCAAGGGAAAATAGCAGATATAGCGATTATTTGTACGATGGATAGATTTCATTTTAAACCTACGATAAGAGCTTTAGAATTAGGATACCATGTTTTACTAGAGAAGCCAATGTCACCTGATCCATTTGAATGCATTGAAATGGAACGAATAGCAAAAAAATATGATAGGCAATTAACCATTTGCCATGTTCTTCGGTATACAGAGTTTTGGTCTACTATTAAAAAGGTAATTTCAGAAGGAGCCATCGGCGAAGTTGCTTCCTTACAATTAAATGAGAATGTTGAAATCATGCATATGTCTCATAGCTTTGTAAGAGGCAACTGGAACAACAAAGAGAAATCTAGTCCAATGATTTTACAAAAATCCTGTCATGATATGGATATTATTAGTTATGTGATGGATAAAAAATGTGCTCGGATCAGTTCTTATGGATCATTGATGCACTTTCGTGAGGAAAATGCTCCTCAGGGCGCAGCGAAAAGATGCTTGGATGGTTGTCCAGCGGAATTAGAGTGTCCTTTCCATGCTGGACGCTATTATCTTGGAGAGGGAAGAAATTGGGCACGGAAATTTACAGAGGATGATTCCCGTGAAGGAATTATCAAGGCACTAAATGAAACATCTTATGGGAAATGTGTCTACCAGTCAGATAATAATGTGGTTGATCACCAGGTAGTTAATATGGAGTTTGAGGATGGGGCAACAGCAACGTTTAGTATGTGCGGATTTACCCGAGAACAAACCCGGATGGTACAAATTATGGGCACGAAAGGGGAAATACGCGGAAACATGCAAGAAAATGAAATTTCAATTTACGATTTCCTTACAAAACATGAAACGATTATTAAATTCGATAATCCGGTTGGAGGGCATGGAGGTGGTGATAAGGGGATAATGCGTACTTTCTTAAGAGATATAGATCAGAACAGAGAAAACGAAAGTCTCTCTTCTGCTGCTGTTTCATTACGAAGTCATTTAATGGCTTTTGCTGCAGAGGAGTCGAGATTAAATAAGGGGAGTTCTATTAACATAGATGAATATTATAATAGTTTTATAACCAGTTAATGAACAAATCATTAATAGAGTGATGAAATAGTAAAGGGTAAATTCCATATCACTCTTTACTATTTTTTATTAAGTGTGATATATCATTACATATGGAATGATGAGTAGAGGTAATAGAAAGATTTTGTTCGTCAGCATAGAGAATTTTTGTTCAATCTAAGAAGGAGGCCTTGCGAGTGGCGACCATTAAAGATATTGCACAAAAGGCAGGAGTATCACCTGCTACTGTATCACGAGTTCTTAATTATGATGCTAGTTTATCTGTCGCAGATAGCACAAAGAAAAAAGTGTTTGAAGCTGCAGAAAATTTATCCTATCGAAAACGACCAGGAAAACGGTATACCGGGAAAAAAATAGCTGTAGTACATTGGTACACTGAAAAGGAAGAATTAAGTGACTTGTATTACTTGTCGATTAGACTTGGTATTGAGGAACGTTGTAAGCAGCTTGATATTAACCCTGAAATTTATTTTTTTAATAATATAAATGACATTAATGCTTCTGAGATGGAAGGTATTATAGCTGTTGGAAAATTTAGTAATCATCAAGTAAAAGAATTAACAAAAATTAATCCAGCAGTAGTGTTCGTTGATTATAGTCCAGATGGGGATAAGTATGATGCAGTTGTAATTGACTTTGAAAAAGCTACTAATAAAATTATTGATTACTTTATTTCGACCAAACATACAAAAATTGGATTTATTGGCGGGCGTGAAGTTTTAAAAGGTGAAACTGAGCCATTGGAAGATTTACGAGAAAAGACTTTCATAAGTTGTATGCAGGAAAAAGGGTTTTATGATGAGCGTTTTCTTTATGTAGGCTCTTTCTCGGTGGAAGACGGATACCGATTAATGGTACAAGCAATTAAAGAGTTGGGCCAAGATTTGCCGACTGCAATTTTTATGAGTAGTGATGTTATGGCAATTGGAAGTCTCCAAGCTCTTCATGAGGCTGGGGTTGCTGTACCTGACCGCGTAAGTATAATTGGAATAAATGATATTTCTATTTCTAAATATATTTACCCATCATTAACCACAATAAAGGTGTATACAGAAATCATGGGTGAAACAGCAGTAGATACGTTGGTAGAGCGGTTGGAAGGAAGAAAAATTGCTAAAAAAGTATTTATAGCAACTAAGCTAGTTGTAAGGAAGAGTGTAAAGGTCTGAGAGTTGAGCCAGTAGAGTAAAAGGATTTCTTCAAGTTGTCTTAACATTTGTTTTAATCACTATTTCCGCTAGAATGCATACATACTCTCTTGGAATTATTTAGTTAAACGCTTCAAAGGAAGAACACTTTCATATGGATCTCTATATAACAGTCAAGCCATTACTTATGTGCCATTTATCATTTTGTATTGATTATTAAGAGATTAACATCGGCTGGCTAGGTTTTGGCATGATTGCTGTGCGGCAAATTAGTTCGACTTTGATAGAAAGGTAAATAAAAAATAAAAAAGGCGTGAAGCCTGCTGACCGCACTTTTTTCCATGATGATATGGTTTATATTCTGGGGGGGTTCCTGATGGCGAATAGCCAAAAGGAAGGTTCCTGGAAGATAGTGAAGGTCCGATATAAAATATTCTCCTATCAAACATTCAATGTATCCAATGAATTTACACAGTACTCCGAATAGTCGTCATGTAGATGTCAATAGTAATCTTTTTTTGAAGTTTTAATAGATGTAAACCTTTACAAATTAAAGCTTATCAACTATACTAAGGTTAACTGGTTATAACCACAAGGAGGTGCATCTTAGCTTTTGGACAAAAACAGTAAGGTTCCATTATATTTACAATTGATGGACGATCTGATTAAAAAAATAAAGACACAGCAATATCGTGAAAATGAGAAGTTACCATCAGAGCGGGAACTTTGTGATATATATGGATTAAGCCGCATTACAGTAAGACAGGCTTTACAGGAATTGGAGCGGGAGAAGTTTATTTATAAGCTGCATGGAAAAGGAACCTTCGTCGCGTCCAAATCATACAACCAAAATCTTGTAAAGCTTTACAGTTTTACCGAAGAAATGAAAGCAATCGGCAAACAACCGGCAACAAAAGTGTTATCATTCCTTGAAATAGCGGTGGAGGAAAGACTGGCAAATACAATGGGTCTCGAACCATATGATGAAGTGTTTCAAATTGTTCGTCTGCGTCTTGCAGATGATGAACCGTTAATGTATGAGACTTCTTATGTGCCGAAGAAGCAGTTTCCGGGATTAACAAAAGATGGTTTAATGGAAAGACCAATGTACGATGTTTTTTATAATGATTATGGCGTTGGTATAACCAAAGCTTTGGAGCGCTTTTCAGCAACGCTAATAAGAGGGGCAGAGGCGGACCACTTAGAAATGCATCCAGAACAGCCTGCCATGTTGATCAAGCGGTATGCGTATCAGGATGAACACCTGATTGAATACACGATCAGTGTAGCACGTGGAGATAAGTTTGACTACACAGTTGAATTAACGTAATAAACGCTATTAAGACTAAAATAGCGTTTTAACGAAGTTACTGGTTATGACAACATAACCACAAGGAATACTAATAAATGGAGGATGCAAAAATGTTTAATTTAAGCAATGAAGAAGTAAATGAAAGAAATGCTGTACACACAGCTTTAGAGATTCACCAGCAACCAGATGTGTGGCAAGAATTAGTTACAACACTTTTCCAACAGAAAGAAATATTGAATGGATTTATGGAATCTATTTATACAAAGCATGAGCAGGTGCGTGTGCTCCTTACTGGTGCAGGTACGTCAGCATTTATTGGTGACACAATTGCACCCACATTGAATAGACAAAGCAAGGATAACATTCAATTTGAAGGGATCGCTACAACAGATGTCGTTTCCAATCCAAAGGAATATTTATTCGCGGATATTCCTACGATTATGGTTTCCTTTGCGCGCTCAGGAAATAGTCCAGAAAGCTTGGCAACTGTGGCCTTAGGACAAAAGATAATTAAAGACTTTTACCAGGTTGTAATCACTTGTAATAAAGAGGGCCAACTTGCCAAAAACATTCAGCATGATGACAATAGCATAACTGTATTAATGCCAGAAAAATCAAATGATAAATCACTTGCAATGACGAGTAGTTTTTCTTGTATGATGATTGCTGCTTATCAAATTTTTAGCTCAAAACCAATTACCACTGAAGGAATGAAACAAGTGATTGCTAATGGAGAAACAATGGTGGATACAGTCTCAACACCGGTTGATGATATATTAACCTTTGATTTTGACCGGATTGTTTATCTGGGGTCGGGTCCACTGGCACAGTTGGCACATGAAGCTTCACTAAAAATGCTAGAACTATCGGCAGGGAAAGTAGTTGCTCTGCACGAGTCCTCATTAGGATTTCGTCATGGTCCAAAATCTATCTTAAATGAAAAATCTGCCGTAGTGATTTTTATGTCGCAAGATCCGTACACAAGAAAATATGACATGGATATTTTGCAAGAGCTGACAGCAGGAGACTCTGGTATGAAAGTAATTGCGCTCTCTGAGAAAAAGGATGAAATAGTAGAACAATTGGCAGATTGGACGATTCCTGTCAATGACAGTGATGTGGAACTGCAAAATGATTTTAGTTTATCAATGTTATATATTATTTTTGCACAAGTGTTAGCAATGAAGAAATCACTTCAATTGGATATCACACCGGATAACCCAAGTCCAACTGGAGCCATCAGTCGGGTTGTACAAGGCGTTACAATTCATGAATATGAAGGCTAAGTAAAATTAGTAGACTACTATACTCGCGGATTGAATAAATCCGCGAATGAAAAAGGCGATGCATATGTAAGCACATATAAAAACTGAAGGGATGAAGTAATATGGCTCAGTCAAATATTTTAGAAACAAGAGTTGATAATCGTTTAATTCATGGTCAAGTTGGTGTTACATGGACAAATCATTTAGGGGCAAATCTTGTTGTTGTAGCAAATGATGGCGTTTCCAAGGATGAAGTGCAACAGAATTTAATGGATATGGTTTTACCGGATGTTGTTCAGACGAGATATTTTTCGTTGCAAAAAACAATCAATACGATCCATAAAGCATCTGCACGTCAAAAAATATTTTTAGTTGTTAAAGATGTTCAGGACGCTTTGAAGCTTAAAGAAGGCGGCGTAGATTTTGATCATTTAAACATTGGAAATATGCACTACTCGGAAGGAAAAAAGCAGATATCCTCAACGGTTTCTGTTGATGATAGTGATATTACAGCGTTAAAAAAGTTAGATGAATTAGGAGTTGAACTGGATTTAAGAAAAGTGCCTAGTGATCGCGGACAAGATATTATGAAGCTATTATAGGAGTTATTGCTAGTTATAGATTAATAGAACGGGGAGGAAGAAGCTTGTAAACTTTTGAATAATAACGTAAGGAGGAATTTTGATGCTACTAGAGGCAATTTTAATAGCTATATGGGCAGGAATTATTGGTATTGATCTATATGTGGGATTAACACATATCCATCGTCCGGTTGTAACGGGGCTTGTAGTTGGTCTTATTTTAGGCGATGTCACAACTGGCTTAATAGTAGGGGGAACATTGGAATTAATCTGGATGGGAATGGTTCCCCTTGCTGGTGCCCAACCCCCAAACGTTGTTATAGGTGGGGTAATTGGTACCGCATTCGGCATTATAGCTGGCCAGGATCCACAAGTTGCGGTAGGGGTAGCTATTCCGTTTGCTGTAGCGGTTCAAGGACTGATTACGCTATTTTTCACAGCGTTTGCGCCGGTGATGCATAAGGCTGATAAATTTGCGCTCAATGCCAACTATAAGGGAATTGAACGAATAAATTATTTAGGGATTGGTATTTTATTTGTATTTAACGCTCTAATTGCATTTCTTCCCATTTTCTTTGGAGCGGAAGAGGCGGCAGCATTTGTACAAACAGTTCCAGAATGGATAATAAATGGATTGTCTATAGCTGGAGGAATAATGCCTGCTATTGGTTTTGCGATGTTGTTGAAAATTATGATGAAAGTGGAATATGTGATGTTCTTTATTGTAGGATTTATATTGGCAGCATACTTGGAGATGGACATTTTGGCAATCGCTTTAATTGGTCTGGCAATCGCTTTGTATGACTTTTACCAAAATAAAAACAAACAAGGGCCTGGTCCAAAAGCACCTCGGGAGGAGGAGATAACTGATGGAATCTAATAACGTCTACGAATATGAGGAAAAGTCACCAGGAGCACCATTACAGTCCAAACAACTGCGGCACTTAGCTTGGCGTTCCTTGCTCTTGCAGGCTTCATTTAATTATGAACGGATGCAGGCAGCTGGGTGGTTATACTCCATCTTACCAGGATTGAGACAAGTGCATAAAAATAAAAAAGACCTAAGCAAGTCTATGAAAGATCATATGGAATTCTTCAATACGCATCCGTTTCTCGTGACATTTATCATGGGTGTTATTCTTGCAATGGAGGAAAAAAAAGAAGACAGAGAGGCTATTCGAGGAGTTAAAGTAGCTACAATGGGTCCTTTAGGTGGTATAGGAGATGCTTTATTTTACTTAACCTTACTGCCGATTACTGCTAGTATTGGTGCCTCTTTAGCTGTTGAGGGAAATATAATGGGACCAATTATATTTATCGTATCCTTTAATATTATTCACTTTGGTGTTCGGTTTGGTTTAATGAAATATGGATATAAAACAGGTGTCAATGCCATTGCAAAATTAAAAGAAGGTACTAGGCATGTTTCTCGTGCGGCCTCTATTGTTGGTTTAACTGTTGTTGGTGGATTAATTGCGACATATGTTGAACTGAAAGTTGATTATGTCTGGAAGTCCGGTGAAGCAGAACTAAACGTCCAACAAGATATATTAGATGCCATAATGCCAGCGATGATTCCGATGGCATATACGTTGTTAATGTATTGGTTGCTTAAAAAAGGACGTTCCCCTTTAATGCTAATCGGTTTAACAGTGGTAGTAGGTTTGCTGGGATCACTCTTGAAAATAATGTAATTTTAACAAGTTATTATAAGAAAGGATGAGTATGTTGATTGGAATCGTATTAACAGGTCATGGTTCTTTTCCAAATGGTCTGCTTGAATCTGTTCAGTTAATAACTGGCGAGGTACAACTAGTGCGTGTCATTCCCTTTGAGGAAGATCAGGATAAACTTTATAGTGAATTAGAAAAGGCGTTCGTTGAATTGGATACAGGATCAGGAGTTGTTTGTTTTGCTGATTTAGCTGGAGGAACGCCCTTTAATGTAAGCAGTCGTATTGCAGCAACAAAAGAAAATGTACGTGTCATTGGTGGAACAAACTCACCTATGTTATTAAGTAGCTTCTTCCAAAGAGGACTTGATTTAGATTCATTTGTAGAGAAGTCCTTGCAGGATGGAAAAGAAAATATTAAACAATTTGAGTTGAGCCACAAACAATTGGATGAAGCAGGAGATGGAATTTAAACAAAAGAGGGTAGACATAAACGATGACTTACTATATAAAAGCGGACCGATTTTTACTGGAACATGGACAAAAGACAGCTGGCTATTTATGTGTGGAAGCAGGACGTTTTGGTGAGTTTGTTGAGACCGTTCCATCACAAGAAGAAATTATTGACTGGAGTGGTTTCACCATTGCACCGGGTCTATTTGATACACATATTCACGGCATCAAAGGGAGAGATGTCATGGACGGTGATTCAGCTGGTATACACGTGATATCGGAATCCTTGCTGTCACTAGGTGTGACACGTTTCTTGCCAACGACATTGACATCAGATAAAACGGATCTGGATCGGGCGATTACCTCTGTTGTTGAAGCGGTCCAACATGGATTACCCGGTGCACAGTCTGAAGGAATCTTTCTTGAAGGCCCTTATTTTACTGAAGAACATAAAGGTGCTCAAAATCCGGGGTATTTCTGTGACCCAAGTATTGGGGAATTTCAACATTGGCAGGAACTTGCAAGGGGCACAATCGTAAAAATTGCCCTGGCACCTGAGCGAGCAAATTCAAAGGAATTTATCCGCTATATAAGTGATGCTGATATACTGGCAAGTATCGCTCATACGGATGCGAGCTATGATTACTGTGTTGGTGCGGTTGATGCCGGTGCACGGTGCTATGTGCACTTATTCAATGGGATGTCAGGTCTGCATCACCGTGAACCAGGTGTTGCAGGTGCAGCACTCACAGATAAACGAGCATTTGCGGAGTTAATTTGTGATGGCTATCATGTTCACCCAAGTGTTGCGACACTTGCACTCAATGTCAAAAATGACAAGCTCGTATTAATTACTGATTGTATGCGTGCCGGTTTAATGCCGGATGGAAACTATAACCTGGGAGAGTTTCCGGTTAACATGCAGGATGGAATGGCTCGAACTGAATCAGGTTCTCTCGCCGGCAGCACTTTGAAATTAATAGATGGGGTTAAAAATCTGTATACATGGAGCGGTAAGGACCTATCCGAAGTCTGGCATCGTGGGTCACTTTCTCCTGCTGCAAGTTTAAAGAGGGACCCGGATTTAGGCAGCATTCAAACAGGTAAAGTAGCGGATTATGTGGTGCTGAATGATGAAATACAAGTAGAAGCAACAGCTGTTGATGGAGAGGTAAAATATCGAAAATAGAAGGAGTAAATACGGTATGAGCAATAGTGAACTAAAAGAGAAAAGAATTAAAAAGTTAATGAATGAAGATGGTTACTTTAATGCACTTGCGATTGATCAGAGAGGTGCATTAAAACGCATGATGGGAGAGGATACATCAAAGGAACAGATTGAATCTTTTAAAACATTGGTATCGAAAAATTTAACTAGCCAGGCATCTGCTATTTTACTTGACCCTGAATATGGCTGGCCTGCAGTTGATAGTAAGGATGAAAATTGTGGTTTATTGGTTGCCTATGAAAAAACGGGTTACGATACCACAGAAAAGGGACGTTTTCCAAGCCTTTTACCAGAATGGTCTGTAAAACGACTAGTTGATAAAGGTGCGGATGGTATCAAAATATTAATTTATCATGACATTGATGATGAAAGCGGTGTGAACGACCGTAAAGATGTTTTTATCGAAAGGATCGGTTCTGAATGTTTTGCTGAGGATGTTCCGTTTTTTCTTGAAATATTAACGTATTCTGAAGAAATAGCGGATACGAAAGGAAAGGAATACGCGGAGGTAAAACCGCATAAAGTCATTGAGTCAATGAAACATTTTTCTGATGAAAGATTCAAAGTCGATGTATTAAAAGTTGAAGTGCCAGTCAATATGAATTATGTTGCAGGTTTCGGTGATGGAAGCAATCTGCATACGAAAGAAGAAGCAGCTGCGTTATTTAAAGAACAAAGCGATGTGAGTGAAATTCCATATATTTTCCTGAGTGCAGGTGTAAGTGCAGCAATATTCCAGGAAACATTGAAATTTGCAAAAGAAGCAGACGCAGCATTTCATGGAGTTTTGTGTGGTAGAGCAACTTGGAGTGGAGCGGCGTATTTGTATAAAGAAGAAAGCGAAGCTGCGGCTAAAGAGTGGTTGCAGCATGAAGGGAAAAATAATATAACAGAATTAAATGATGTGCTGGCTGTAACAGCGTCTAACTGCAGGTAGATTGCAGCGCAAAGCAACAGCGTTCGAAGCGCTCTCAACTTGTGCACTATAACAATCAAAAAAGAGGTGGTACCTATTGATTTTAACAATTACATTAAATCCGTCTGTTGATATCAGTTATAAGCTACCAGGCAAACTATCGCTGGATACCGTTAATCGAGTTGCAGATGTTTCAAAGACTGCTGGTGGCAAAGGGTTGAATGTAACAAGAGTCCTGCATCAGTTAGAGGAAGAGGTTGCGGCCACCGGATTTATTGGTGGAAGTTTAGGTGATTTTATTCGCAAGGAAATTTCCGAACTGGGAATTCATGATTGTTTTGTGGAGATTGCAAGTGCTACACGAAATTGTATCGCAGTGATTCATGAAGGACAGCAGACAGAAATTCTTGAAAGCGGACCGACAATTACCAAAGAAGAAGCAGATTTATTCTTAAAAAAATTATCATCAGATGCGGAAAAGGCTGACCTCATCACGATATCTGGAAGTCTGCCGAGGGGATTAGCAGATAACTATTATAATAAAATACTAGAAAAAGCATTCCACCTAAACACCCCAGTATTGCTGGATACGAAGGGTGAATTGCTTGTCCATGCACTCGAAAATGAAAGCAAACCCTATTTAATAAAACCCAATCAGGAAGAACTGGCTGATTTACTAAACCAACAGTTATTCGATGAAACAGATGTTATTGAAGCATTAAAATCGCAACAATTTGCTGATGTTCCTTGGATTGTTGTTACACTAGGGGTGGATGGCGCACTTATAAAACACGATCAATCCATATATAAAGTCACCATACCAAAAGTTAACGCGATAAACCCGGTAGGCTCTGGTGATTCTGTTATTGCTGGGTTTGCAGCAGGTTTGTCTCGTGGATTAGCGGATGAAGCCCTCATTAAATTCGGACTTGCGATGGGTGTATTGAATGCAATGGAAGAGAAAACTGGATATATTGATGCGAATAAATTGGAATGGTGTAAGGAAAAAATAGATATTGAAAAAATCCCATAATGTGAAAAGTTTATGATAGTTTGAAAATAATATATGATGTTTTACTTTTGTAGTAGGGAGCACAATAACCATTTTTCTCTATCCTGCATAAACACTGTCTGAAATGGAGCAGATTTCGTTCCGAATAAAAATTAAAAGAATCAAGTAGGCTTTCATTCAGCCTACTTGCACTATCAATCGGCAGTTTACTCGTTGCACAATTTTTCCCGATGATGTCACGCGCACTCGGAATTGGACAAGTATTCTTGATTTTTGCTGTTATCGGTATTGGTGCGATGATATTTGT
>Ga0079225_10000998_pt1 | contig 15740 bp, 14 predicted proteins | sample Poulit2012_FD_76344 | JGI IMG/M metagenome (GOLD analysis project Ga0079225, IMG submission 76344) | Agricultural soil microbial communities from Georgia to study Nitrogen management - Poultry litter 2012 | ecosystem: Environmental > Terrestrial > Soil > Agricultural land | place: USA: Georgia... | reverse complement strand
AGTTCCGCTTCGGCTACGCCTTTGCTCCACTGACCTTTATTCCCAAAAAGAAAATAATAAATAAATATGTTTAACTTTGTTATAAATCAAGATAGCTTTTACACACTTTACGGGATACTACCGAATTTTGTGGTATGTGAACTCCTATTAGAAAGGTGACAAATACTCAAAAACAAAAAGCACTTTCTTTATTATTTTTAATAGAAAGTGCTTTTTATTTTTGCTTTAATCTTTGTTTTTTATTTTTGTTTTGCCCAGCTGTCACGCAAGCCAACAGTTCTATTAAAAACAATTTTTTCTTCTGTACTATCAGGATCAACAGCGAAAAAGCCCTTTCTTAAAAATTGGAAATGATCGCCTAAACTTGCGTTTTGTAATCCTTTTTCAATTTTGGCATTTTCAATAACGATTAATGAATCTTTATTAATATAATCTTTAAAATCTCCTTCTTCAGTCATTGGATTTTCTACAGTGAATAACCTATCATAAAGACGAACCTCAGCATCTTTTGCAGTTTTGGCATCTACCCAATGTATAGTTCCTTTCACTTTAATTCCAGATTCATCTTGTCCGCTCCGGCTTTCTGGAAAATATTTTACACGAACTTCGGTAACATTTCCATCCTTGTCAGTTTCATAGCCCGTGCATTCGACGATAAAAGCAGAACGTAGCCTAACTTTTCCACCTGGTTATAATCGGTGGTATTTTTTTGGAGGATCTACCATAAAATCTTCGCGTTCTATCCATAACTCGTTACTAAATGGAATTTCGTATGTTCCAGATTCTTTATCTCTCGGATTGTTGCTACTAGAGAGCATTTCTGTTTCGTCTGCTGTATAATTTTCAATTATTAATTTTAACGGATCTAAAACTGCCATTCTACGTGTAGATATTTCATCTAAATCTTGCCTAACACAATGCTCTAATAATGCATAATCTATTACGTTTTCTCTTTTTGAAATTCCGATAGCTTCAGCAAAATCTTTAATGCTTTTGGGTGTGTAACCTCTTCTTCTTACACCGCTAATCGTAGGCATTCTTGGATCATCCCATCCTCTAACATGTCCTTCATTAACCAATTGGATTAATCTTCTTTTACTCATTACAGTATAGTTAATATTTTTTCTGGCAAACTCATACTGCTTTGAGGGGAAGATTTCTAATTTTTCTATTAACCATTCATATAAAGGTCTATGATGCAAGAATTCTAGAGTACATATAGAGTGTGTAATATTTTCAATGCTATCGCTTTGACCATGTGCCATATCGTACATAGGATAAATTACCCACTTATCCCCTGTTCTATGGTGTTTAGCATGTTTAATACGATAAATAATAGGGTCACGCATTAATAAGTTAGGATGTGCCATATCAATTTTCGCTCGTAAAACTTTTTCTCCATCTTTATACTTACCTGCACGCATTTCTTCAAAAAGCCTAACATTTTCTGTTATGCTACGATTTCTATATGGACTTTCTTTTCCTGGAGTTCCTATATCACCTTTTGTTTCAGCGATTTCTTCTGAACTTAAATCATCCACGTATGCCAAACCTTTATGGATTAAATCCATTGCATACTCGTATAAAGTTTCAAAATAATCAGAAGTGAAGTTTAATTCATCCCATTCAAAACCTAGCCATTTTATGTCATTTTGTATGCTTTCAACATATTCCTCCTCCTCAGTTATAGGGTTGGTATCATCAAAGCGTAGATAGCAAGTACCTCCATATTTCTTTGCTAAACCAAAATTAAGGCAAATGGAGGCGGCATGACCTAAATGTAAATATCCATTAGGTTCGGGAGGAAACCGGGTAGCAATCTTGGTGTATTTCCCTTCCTTTAAATGCGTTTCAATAATTTCTTCAATGAAATTTAAGGATTTTTCTTTCATGATATTTTTTATATACTACAAAGATTATTTATTTTTTTCTAAAATAATGGTAGAAATGTGAATACAAACTTCCAGAGCTTTCTCCATATCTTGGACACTTACATATTCTTGCTTGGAATGAATGCCCATTTCACCAGTAAAGATATTGGGACAAGGTAAGCCCATGAACGATAAGCGTGATCAGTCTGTTCCTCCACGAATGCTTTTCTTTTCAACATTTAATCCCGCACGAATATAAGCTTCTTCAGCATAATTCATTACATCAGGATGCTTATCAAGAACTTCTTTCATGTTTCTATACTGTTCTATTACTTTAAAGTCATAAGTAGCTCCTGGAAATGCTTTTATAGCTTCTTCAGCAATAGATTTTAAACGTTCTTCATGTTCTTTCAGCTTTTCAGTGTTAAAATCTCTAACTATAAACTGAACTTCTACAGCTTCTCCAATTCCTTTTATAGCAGTCGGATGAACAAAACCTTCCATTCCTGAGGTTTGTTCGGGGCTCCAAGAATCTTTTGGTAATAAATCAACAAAATGACTTGCTACTTTAATTGCATTTACTAGAATATTTTTAGCATATCCAGGATGGGCGCTTATTCCGTGAAAAGTAACTATGGCAGCATCTGCAGAGAAGCTTTCACCTTCTAAATCACCACGTTGACCACCATCTAAAGTATAACCAAAATCGGCTTGTACTTTATCCATATTTATAGCATCTACACCTCGGCCAATCTCTTCATCTGGAGTAAATAATAAGCGAATTTCACCGTGCTTCCAATCAGGTTTTTTTTGTGCATACTCTGCTAAATGCATTATTATTGCAACGCCAGCTTTATCATCTGCTCCTAATAAAGTATTGCCAGAAGCTGTAATTATATCATCTCCAATACGTTCTTGCAAATAAGGGTGTGCCTTGGTAGTGATGACTTGATTAGTATCATCAGGTAATATTATAGGACTACCATCCCATTTTTCATGTAATAAAGGCTTAACGTTTTTTCCACTAACATCAGGAGAAGTATCTACATGGGCACAGAAGCATACAATCGGCAAATCTACCTCAACATTGCTAGGAATAGTTGCATATACATATCCATTTTCATCTAACTCTACTTGCGTAATATTTAATTCTTTTAATTCTTTAACTAATAATCTACTTAAATTCAGTTGCTTTTCCGTACTTGGCTGGCTTGTAGAGTTAGGGTCGCTTTGCGTATCTATTTTTACATAGCGCATAAACCTTTCTGAAATAGGTGTAATGCTTTTTATATCTATCATAATATGAATTTAATTTAAAAATACAAAGGTAAATAAATTCTACTCTTCATAACCCCATGCTTGAGGGGGATTTTTAACTTTTTTTGACAAATCGAAACGAATGCTGAATAGTCTATCTGTTCCAATTCGCCTTAAATTATAAGTGAAATACTTTTCATCCATTGTTATCCACCAAACATTGCCACAAGCAAAGGGAATTAAGGAACAAGTATAATCATCAGCCGGAAACATATATAAACTATCAAATCCCGAATTTGGCATATATCCTCCATACATGGTTTGCTCCTCAGGGCTACCATCTTCATATCTGTGGTCATGATGTAAAGAGTACGTTTCGCCTTGCTTTTTTAAAATCCAAGTTCTAGATTTATTCTCACCTACAAAGAAGGGTATATAGATTATTGAATCATTGCAAGAGCGTATATGCATAACTAACTCTTTACCAGAAAAATCTTTCTCTTTTTTTGGATGCAATAATTCACCCTCAAAAGCTTCACCACAATGTGATTGTAAGTGCTCCCAAATAGGAAGTTGTGCGAAATTATCAATAGAAAAAGATAAACATGCTAGTAAAAAACAATAAATTACCTTATTAAGCATAATAAAATGGATTTTTGGTGCTTGCTATAAATTCATTCCAAATTTCTTCGAGAATTTCCGCAGCAGGCATAATTTTATCAATATGCGCACTGACTTGGCCTATCTCCAACTCTCCCTCTTCTAAATCTCCTTCGAACATTCCTTTTTTTGCTCTACCTCGTCCTAACAACTCTTGTAACTCTTCTGAGGAATCACCACGAATTTCTGCCTCTAGTACTTTTTGCGCGAAAGGGTTGTTCAATAAACGAACAGGCGTTAATTTCTTTAAGGATAAACGAGTATCGCCTTCTTTACTTTCAATTATTGCATTCTTGAAATTTTGATGGCTTGAAGCTTCTGGAGAACAAACAAAGCGACTACCTACTTGTACTGCTTCTGCACCTAAAACCATAGCAGCGTGCATAGCTTTTCCACAAGCAATTCCTCCTGCTGCAATTAAAGGAATAGTAAGATGCTTTCTGACTTGTGGAATTAAAGTTAAGGTTGTAGTTTCTTCTCTGCCATTATGACCTCCAGCTTCAAAACCTTCTGCAATTACTCCGTCCACTCCAGCTTCTTGTGATTTTAAAGCAAATTTTGTGCTACTTACAACATGAATAACCTTTATTCCTTCTTTTTGTAGCGTTTTTGTCCAAGTCTTTGGATTGCCAGCTGAAGTAATCACAATAGGAACTTTATTTTTTATTATAGTCTCAACGTGAGCTTCTATGTCAGGATACAATAAGGGAAGATTCACAGCAAAAGGCTTGTCGCTAACCTTTTTAAATTTTTGAACATGCTCTAATAAGATTTCTGGATACATACTTCCTGCACCTATAACGCCCAATCCTCCTGCATTGCTGACAGCACTTGCTAATTTCCAGCCAGATGCCCAAATCATACCCGCTTGAATAATTGGATAGTCAATATTGAATAATTGAGTGATTCTATTTTTACTTAAGTCCAACATGATATTAATCTGATTTCTTTACAAATTTAATTAAAATTTACTAGAAAGCTTAAACATTCAGATAACTATTGATTATTACTGAGAAAATGCGTTTGGCTTTTGATAATTTAAGAAGGAAAGCTTATTTGGTTTGATGATAAAAATGTATCTTTGTAAGAAAGTAACAGAAATTAATTATGAAAAATACGCAAGAATATATTCATATAGAAAAACAATATAGTGCACATAATTACGATCCTTTACCTGTGGTATTGAAAAAAGGAAAAGGAATTTATATGTGGGATGTGGAGGATAAAAAATATTTTGATTTTCTTTCTGGATATTCTGCTGTAAATCAAGGACATTGTCACCCTAAGATTGTAAAGGCTATGCAAGAACAAGCAGAGCAACTAACTTTAACTTCTCGTGCATTTCATAGCGATCAAATGGCTGAATATGTAAAATTTATTACTGAGTTATTTGGTTATGACAAGGTGTTACCAATGAATACTGGAGCAGAGGCAGTAGAAACGGCATTGAAATTAGCAAGAAAATGGGCCTATGAAGTGAAAGGAATAGCAGAAAATCAAGCGAAAATTATAGTGGTAGAAGGAAATTTTCATGGCAGAACAATCAGTATTGTATCTTATTCTACTGATAATGATGCTCGAAATAATTTTGGGCCATTTACGCCTGGCTTTGTGCAAATACCTTATAACGATGTTGCTACTTTAGAAAAAGTGTTGGCATCAGATCCTGATATTGCAGGCTTTTTGGTAGAGCCTATACAAGGTGAAGCAGGTGTTTTTGTGCCAGACGCTGGTTATTTAAAAAAATCTGCAGAATTATGTAAAAAGTATAATGTTTTATTCATGGCTGATGAGATTCAGACAGGTTTAGCTAGAACAGGAAAAATTTTAGCCTGTGATCATGAAAATGTACGTCCTGATATTCTAATTTTAGGAAAAGCTTTAAGCGGAGGGGCAATGCCCATTTCTGCAGTATTAGCAGATGATGAAATTATGCTTTGTATCAAACCTGGAGAACATGGTTCTACTTTTGGAGGGAATCCATTAGCTTGTAAGGTTGGAAAAGTGGCATTAGAAGTGATAATAGAAGAAAAACTGGCTGATAATGCAGAACGGCTAGGAAAAATATTTAGAGAAGAATTACAAAATTTGAATCATCCTTTTGTAAAAGAAGTACGTGGAAAAGGTTTGTTGAATGCTGTAGTAATACAACATGAAAACCCTGAAGCTGCTCAAGAATTGTGTATGATGTTAAAGGAGAAGGGTTTATTAGCAAAACCGACACATGGAGATAAAATCAGGTTTGCTCCACCATTAGTGATATCTAAAAAGGAGCTGAAAGAAGCCTTAGCTATTATAAAAGAGGCTTTGGAAGAAATGGTATAAGTTTAAAGAAAGGATATAATTAGATGGAATTTTCATCGAAACTGATAAAGGATGCTGTAGAGGCTTTTTGCACCTTGCCTGGTGTTGGTCGAAAAACGGCACTACGTATGGTTATGCACCTGATTCAAGAAGAAGAAGAAAGAGTGCTACATTTTACACATAGTGTGGAAAAACTACGAAATGAAATTCGCTTTTGTGCATCTTGTAATAATGTTTCTGACGGTGAGTATTGTAGTATTTGTTTAGATGCCTCAAGAAATAATCAACTTATATGTGTAGTGGAAAACTTTAGAGATGTTATTTCTATTGAATCTACACAACAATATAATGGAAAGTACTTTGTTTTGGGTAATTTATTATCTCCTTTGGATGGAATTGGACCCGAGCAAATTCCCTTCTCGCAGTTGCTAGCAAAGGTGGAAGAAGATGAGGTGCAGGAATTGGTAATGGCTTTAAGCCCGAATCTACAAGGAGATACCACTGTGTTTTATATAAGTAAATTGCTGCGTGATTATCCAGTGGAAATTTCAGGAATAGCAAGAGGAGTTTCTTTTGGAACAGAATTGGAGTATACTGACGTATTTACTTTAGGAAAGGCAATCAGCAAAAGGCTGCCAGTTAAAAAATATATTGATAATATATAAAAGTCTTATTTTAATGTTAAGAAAGCGCTGTAGGTGCAAAATAAATAAAAATTAATTTGGAATATTGGAATAAGCAATTTACATTTGTCTTACAAATTTAATTCAAAAACAACTTTAAAATTAAAAATTAAATTATGAAAAAGTTTTATTCACTATTAGCAGCAGGAGCATTGTTTGCTGGAGCTGCACATGCACAAGTAGGACAAGAGGCTGGAACGCATGACTTAGCAATTTTACCAGTTTGGGTTAAAGGTATGGATGTTGATAATCCTCAATTAGACGCTAAGCCAGGACAAACATTAAAAGCTGTTTTTAATTCAGAAAGTTCTTTAGTACCAGAAGAATCTGACTTTATGTTTTGGGTAACATTAGTTGAAAGAGCAGGAACAGATAATGAAATGGGTGGTTCTCCATTCTTTACTTTTATTGCTAATTCTTTCCATCCAGGGCCTGGTTCAAGAGGATTTGGATTTGCTGAAACAATTCAATTTGATTTGGGTAGTTCTGTACATGTTGATGAATGGAATGCAGATGTTATGTTGATCAAAAACTATCCAAGTGCTACAGTTTATGGAGAAGGAACACCAGACGAATCTCGTGATGATGGTCATATAGCTGATTATACATTATCTGCAGATTCTATTTTCCGTTTAATTGATTTAGATGATTTAGCTGCTTTCCAAGGTTCTTTTGCTGAGTATATGGCACAAGATCCAGCTCCTTTTGTAACAAAAGGTAACTTTGAATCTAATAAAGTTTATGGATTATTCTATCATATTATCGCACAAGCTACTGTTACTGACGGTTCATTAGATAGCTACTATGCAGATACAAATCCTGAGAATAACACTTTTATTATGCCAATTTTATGGGATGGAACAGTTTCTGTAAAAGAAATGATGAAAGAAGGTGCTAAGCAATCTCTTGTTGTATTCCCTAACCCAGTACAAGATCAATTCTTCTTTGACCACTACTTCGGTGCAAAAACTGAAAATGTTCAAATTAACATTGTAGATATTACTGGTAAAGTAGTACACACACAAAAAGAAGCTACACCTGATGCAAACGGTGCTAGATATTCTGTAAAAACTGATAAATTAGCAGCTGGTACTTATATCGTACAATTAGTAACTGATAACTATACTGCTACAGGTAAATTTATCAAAAAATAATAATATACTATTAAATGATAGTATTGAGGAGTTTGCTCGCAGACTCCTCTTTTTTATTTAAATATCAAGTCTGAAATTTTATGGATTTCCTAATGCAAATAGATTTTGCTGAATCATTAACAGTTAGCTTAACCTTATTCGCGGTAATCGATATATTGGGTTCTATTCCAATTCTTATTGGACTTAAAGAAAAAATGGGAGAAATTAATGCTTTTCATGCAACATTTGTTTCTGGAGCTTTAATGCTTTTGTTCTTTATTGCTGGAGAAGAGTTGTTAAATATAATGGGGCTTGATGTTTCTTCCTTTGCTATTGCAGGTTCTATAATTATATTTTTACTTGGAATGGAAATGATACTAGGCTTTGAATTTTTTAAATCGGACTCCGAAGATGTTCAAACGGGAAGTATAGTTCCAATTGCCTTTCCCTTGATAGCAGGGTCTGGGACATTAACAACAATAATGTCTTTAAAAGCGAGTTATCATCAGGCAAATATTTTAATAGGTATAATAGTAAACTTAATAATTGTATTTGTATGTATAAAACTTCTGAAAATTATAGAACGAATTTTAGGAAGAGCAGGTATCCAAATTGTACGAAAATTTTTTGGTGTAATTTTAATTGCTATAGCTGTTAAAATATTTAAAGAAAGTTTAAAGCTGTGAGATAGGAAAGTGTTATTTAAATAAAAATGCTTTTTAAATATAATAAAAATGCATTAAGTTTAGTTATAAAACATAGAAGCTAGTTATACTTTATGGATCCTCGATATTTCTACATGTTTTTAGCCTTTAGTATTGGTGTATTAATTCATGCTGTTATTATTGAGTTTAGCCATAAAAAGAAGCTATTCTTGGATGCACAGTTGAAAATACAAAGAGTGCACAAGGTTCCTACTCCTCGAATTGGAGGATTGGGGATTTTTCTAGCTTGTCTTTTTATGATTTTTAACCAAGAATTAGGCCAACTCTTAATTATTTCAACAATTCCAGTTTTTATCGCTGGTTTTGTGGAAGATTTTACCGAAAGTGCAAGCCCTATACAAAGACTACTGATAATGAGTTTGGGTACTATATTCTTATTTGCTTTATTATTCTGGAAAGGTTATTTTGAGTTTATACCACTAAGATATCTAGTTCCTTTGTTTTTTATTCTGTTCTTATTTATTAATGGAGCTATAAATGGAGTGAATTTTATAGATGGTTCCAATGGATTAGCAGCAGGTTCTTCTTTAATCACCACTATGGGGATTGCTTTATTAGCCTATATTGTTAAAGATTTTACGGTTCTTTATTTAGCAGCAATTCTTGCAGTAAGTATATTAGCTTTTCTGATTTTCAACTTTCCTGTTGCCAAAATATTTTTAGGTGATAGTGGTTCCTATTCCTTAGGCTTTTTTTTAAGTGCATTATCATTAATTTTACTGTTGAGAAATTATAAATATTTACATTGGATGTTGATTCCAGTATTATTAATTTATCCTTTAATTGAAGTAGGTTTTAGCATACTGAGAAAAGCATTTTTTGATAAAATATCTCCCTTTAGCTCTGATAGAAATCATTTTCATCAATTGGTTTTTAGAGATATAAAAAACTCTAAGGTATATTATCCTGCTTTAAGCATTTTACCATTTCAAGCATTAGCAATCTTATTAAGTGTGTTTTTTTTTAATAACTACATAGTACTTTTTGGGATATGCATCATGTTTTCAGCATTATATGTTTACGTTTACATTTATAAAAGAAGAAAAGTTTATACTTTTTATAAAGAAATGAAGAGAGAAAAAGAAATAGATTAGTAGGAAAACTACTATTTTAAACAGTATTTATTTTGTACTATAAAAAAAATACTTTTATTTTGAACCTGCTATTTATCGCTCGCAAAACTTTGAATAAAATTCATTTTCAATATACTTTATAAAAAGCAAATAATAATTATTATAATAGCAACTATTCGTGAAAAAATTTAAAAAGGTAATACTGATTACAGGAGGTGCTGGATTTATTGGATCTCATGTTGTGCGATATTTTGTAAATAAATATCCTGATTATTTTATTATTAATTTAGATGCATTAAGTTATGCTGGAAATTTGTGGAATCTAAAGGATATAGAAAATAAAGATAATTATAGTTTTATTCATGGCTCAATTTTGGATACCGTTGTTTTAAATCGTATATTTGAAGAACAAGATATTAATTACGTGATTCATTTAGCCGCTGAGAGTCATGTAGATAGAAGCATAACAAATCCTATTAGTTTTGTAGAAACTAATGTTTTAGGAACTGTAAATTTGCTACATGTATGTAAGGATTATTGGATTAAGAAAAAGATATTTGAACGCTTTTTCCATATTTCTACGGATGAAGTATATGGAACATTGCCCTTAGATAAAGGACAATTTACAGAAAATACGGCATATGATCCCAATAGCCCTTATGCGGCATCAAAAGCTAGCTCTGATCATTTTGTACGAGCATATGGTGCGACCTTTGGTTTGCCTTATGTCGTTTCTAATTGTAGTAATAATTATGGATCGCATCAATTCCCAGAAAAATTAATTCCTTTAGCTATTTATAGGATTTTAAATAAGCAAACTATTCCTATTTATGGAAAAGGAGAAAATGTAAGAGATTGGCTTTGGGTAAATGATCATGCTAATGCTATAGATTGTATTTTGCATCAAGGAAAAAATGGAGAAACCTATAATATTGGTGGAAATAATGAATGGGATAACCTTTCATTAATTGAATTGTTATGTGATTTAATGGACGAAAAACTTGATAGAGCAATAGGAACTTCAAGAAAATTAATAGAATTTGTAAAAGATCGTGCTGGACATGATTTAAGATATGCAATCGATGCAACAAAATTAAAAAATGAACTATCCTGGGAGCCAAGTGTACAATTAAAAGAAGGTTTAAGTGCCACTATAGATTGGTATATAAATAATCAGGATTGGGTTAAAAATGTAACTTCCGGAGCGTATAAGGAATACATTTCACAGCAATATAAAAATATATGATAGTACAAGATACTCCACTCAAAGATTGCTTCATTCTACAAAATGAGGTATTTGAAGATGAAAGAGGTTATTTCATGGAAAGTTTTCATGCAAGAAAATTTGAAGATAAAATCGGACAATCAGTACGTTTTGTGCAAGACAATGAAGCCTTGAGTTCCTATGGAGTCCTTAGAGGTTTGCATGCTCAAAAAGATGCAGCAGCACAAGCTAAATTGGTTAGAGTGGTTATGGGTGAGGTTTTGGATGTTGTAGTAGACATGCGTCCAGATTCTCCTTCTTTTAAGCAACATTTTAGCATAAAATTAAGTGCAGAAAATAAAAAACAATTATGGGTTCCAAGAGGATTTTATCATGGCTATATTGTTTTGAGTGAGAAAGCGCTTTTTCAATATAAATGTGATAATTTTTATCAAAAAGATAAAGAACATGGTATTCGATATGATGAACCTCAATTTGCTATAGATTGGATCATACCGGAAAAAGATAGGGTAATTTCACCTAAAGATCTAGCATGGGACTATTTAAAATAAATTAAAAAAATACTAAAATTTCCTTTATATGGAACTTAAACAAATGGAATACAATACAAGTAGAAAAGGCTTAGTGATGCCAGAATATGGAAGAAATATTCAAAAACTAGTTGATTATATTAAAACAATTGAAAATAAAGAAAAGAGACAAAAGTATGCTGAGGAAATTGTTAAATATATGAGTATTGTTAATCCTCAAGCAAATAAATCAGAAGAGTCTGAAAGTAAATTCTGGGACCATTTATTTATTATGGCAGATTATGATTTAGATATAGAGAGCCCCTTCCCTGTATTAACCAAAGAAGTTAGAGAGGCTAAACCTAAACCTCTAGCTTATCCTAAAGCTGTGATTAAAAATAGACACTTAGGAAAAAACATACATAAAGTTATTGATAAGGCCCTACAAGAAGAAGATGAAGAAAAACAAAAACAATTAGCTTATGCAGTGGGGTATTATATGAAGATGGCATATAATAATTGGCATTATGAACCAATCCATGATGATATGATTCGTGAAGAGTTATTGAAAATTTCAAATGGAAAATTAAATATTGATGAGCATATAAAAGTGCATGCGCGATCTAAAAGAAGCCATAAAAATCATAGAAATTCAAGAAGTAAAACTAATCACAGAAATCATAGAAATAATTCTAGAGGAAGAAATAATAGCAATCGTAGAAAATAAGTATTGAATTAAATTTTGTTTTAGTGGAGATTAATACTCGGTTTTTTGGCTTTTCCAGCCCATTGGAGTAATATAAATCCTATTAAAAAGAAACCTGCTAAAGCAATGATAGATAAGCGCATTTTTCCACTTATATGTTCTATTAATGCAAAGGAAAACATTCCAATAACTATAGCGACTTTTTCAGTTAAGTCGTAAAAACTAAAATAAGAACTTGATAAAGTGCTATTATCTACCATTTTAGAATATGTAGAACGGCTTAATGATTGAATCCCCCCCATTATTAAGCCAACTAAACTTGCTAATAAATAAAAATGTATATTAGTATAAGTAAACCAAGCTAAAATACATACTATAAACCATACTGCAACTACGGTTTTTAATACTTTTATATTGCCCCAAATGCTTGAAGCTTTAGCAATTAGGTATGCGCCTGCTATTGCAACTAATTGAATTAATAATATAGTGATAATTAAATCTTGTGGATCTAAATATACCCAATCATTACCATCAAATTTTCGAATTTCCTTGGCCCCAAATTCTGCTGCTGCTAACATTACTGTTTGCACTCCCATTGAGTAAATAAAAAAAGCTAACAAAAAACGATGCATAAAGGCTTTCCTTTGTATTGCTTTATAAACCTTTTTTATTTCTGAAAATCCTCCTAATGTTTTGGTGCTTTCTTCTCTAATTTGAGAATCGGGCAAATAATAAAAAGAAATTTGAGCAAAGGAAATCCACCAAATACCCACTAATAAAAACGATAGTCTAGGAGCAAAGGTTTCATCAGTAAAAGGATAAAAAATAAATAATAGACAAATAACTTGCAATAATACACTTCCTATATATCCCAATGCAAAACCCCGAGCACTCAATTTGTCTTGCTCTTTATCATTTGCTATATCAGGTAAATAAGAATTATAAAAAACTAAGCTTCCACAATAACCTATAGCAGCTAAAATTGCTAAAATAATACCTAGTTCCACTCTTTCGGGAGTGAAAAAATAAAGTAAAATACAAGATAAAGAGCCTAAATATGTGAAAAATTTCATGTACTTTTTCTTATTGCCATGATGATCAGCTAGGCTAGCTAAAAATGGAGATAAAAAAGCAATAATTAAATAAGCAAAAGCAATAGCATAATTTAATAGTGCACTATTTATAAGTTCCCATCCAAAAAAAGAAACATAATCTTGTTTGTCTTTTATTTGATGACGGGTTATAGAAAGGTAGTAAATTGGAAAAATTGTTGAAGTAATAACTAAATTATAAGCAGAATTTGCCCAATCGTACATACTCCAAGCCCAGTGTATTTTTTTAGTTTTCTTTTGTTGCACTTTTTTTATTTATTGATGCAAGCTAATGAATTAGTAATTAAAGAAGAAAAGATTATGAAAGTTTTCTAGATTGAATAAAAAAATATTTATTCCCATAAAATTAAATTATTCCTTATTTTGCTAGTGAAATTATAAGTTTATGAGAAAGTATATACATTTTTGGTTTTATTTCTTACCTATACAATTAGTATTATTACATTTTAGAAGAAACCAAGTATTATTACTTTTTTGGTTAATCTTGTTTACAACGGTTGCAGGTATATTTGCTACGAACTTTGGAGCTTATAATCTATTTTTATCGCCACAATATTTAGGTAAAAACAACTTCATTGCTTATTTGTTTTTAGGAATGACCTTTGCTGTTTTTACAATGAGTTGGCATATTACTACATTTATAATTCATAGTAAAAGAATCGTGTTTCTAGCATATACGAGACATGCTTTTTTAAAATATTGCATCAATAACTCTATTATTCCTATTACCTTTATTGTCTTTTATTATATTAAAACATTTTTGTTTTTATATCAGGAAGAATCCATCAGTATTTTTAAGATTTTAACTTGGTTATTTAGTTATACTCTTGGCATGTCAATTACTTTTTTGATTTCGATTTTATATTTTTTTAATTTAGGAAAAGATATTTTTAAAACCACCGTAGAGAGATTTGCAAATCCTTCAGGCATTAGAAAGTTTATACCTTATGATCAATTGGATGCAGATTATTATAGATTAACGGTCGAGGGATTTTTGACGGGTACTTTTAAAATTAAATCTGTTAAAAGCATTAAGGGAAATACGAGTTTGAGATTATTATCAGAGGTTTTAAATAGACATCATAGAAATGCTATTTTTGCTATTATAATAGCTTTTGTAGCATTAATAATTATTGGTGCATTTATGGATTATCCCATATTTAAAATTCCAGCTGGTGCAGGTTTTTTACTGTTATTTAGCATACTTATTGCAGGTTTAGGAATGTTTAAATACTTTTTGAAAACATGGGAATTATTAGGCTGGATTGTTGTTTTTACTGTTTTGGGTCTATTGATAAATTTCAAAGTGTTAGATTTTAGAAACCATGTTGTCAATTTAGATTATTTTGGGAAAAATGAACCGGAATATTCTTATGCTTCCTTAAAAAATACTTTTACGGATACTGCTTATATTGTAGATAAAGAAAAAGAAGAAGAACGTTTAAAAAATTGGTTTGCCGCAAGAAATGAAGAAAAGCAAAAAGTTATAATCATTACTTCAAGTGGGGGAGGATCTCGATCTGCATTTTGGACCTTTAGAGCTTTGCAGGTTGCAGATAGTATGACTCAAGGAAAGGTGTTTAAAAATAGCTTATTAGTCACTGGTGCCTCAGGAGGGATGTTAGGAGCAAGTTATTGGAGGAATTTATACGCTTTAAATCCTGAATTTTCTTTTTATAATGATAAAGAAAGTGTCAATTATATAGACGGTATTGGGGGAGATTTATTAAATTCAGTAGTTTTAGGATTGGTAACTATAGATGTTTTATCCCCATTTAATAAAATTAATTTTAAATCCTGGAGAAATAATAAGGACAGAGGATTGATTTTTGAAAATACCTTATCTGAGATGACTGATTCTGTTTTAAGTGGAAGCATTCAAAAGTATGTAAAAAAAGAAGACCAGGGAGAATTGCCCTTATTATTACCATATGCTACAATATTGAATGATGGAAGAAAAGTTATTTTTGCCTCAAGGACAATGAGTTTTTTAGCCAGAGGGAAATTGCAATTAGATAGTGATCAACCATCTATAGATGCAATTGACTTTCTGAGCTTTTTCAAAATGCAAGGTGCTGAAAATATATCAATTAATAGTGCATTAAGAATGAGTGCTAGTTTTCCTATAATTTTACCCATTACAAATTTACCTTCTCAACCCAGAATCCAAATTTTAGACGCAGGTTTACGTGACAACTTTGGAGATGAAATAGTTTGGAGATATATCATTAGCATGGAAGAGGTATTAAAAGAAATAGCTTCTGAAGTTATTATTTTGCAAATTAGAGATACTGAAGAAAGTAATCCAAAACCTATTCGTGAAGTTGCTAGCTTATTGCATTATTTTACTGATCCGTTTTTTAGTATACAAACTAATTGGAGTGCATTTCAGTCCTATAAAACATCTTATCATGAAGATGTTATCAATAGTTTTAATTCAGATCTGAAAATATCAAAAATAGTATTAAGTTATACTCCTGTT
>Ga0079225_10000994_pt1 | contig 15759 bp, 17 predicted proteins | sample Poulit2012_FD_76344 | JGI IMG/M metagenome (GOLD analysis project Ga0079225, IMG submission 76344) | Agricultural soil microbial communities from Georgia to study Nitrogen management - Poultry litter 2012 | ecosystem: Environmental > Terrestrial > Soil > Agricultural land | place: USA: Georgia... | reverse complement strand
CAGCAGCGCGCGCACCAGCACCTTGCCACCAGGAAATCCACCCCATTAGTGTTAAAACCGGTGCCATGCGGCGTTGAGAACTGTGCGCTGCCACAGCCTTCAAAACCCTCTCCACTACATGCGTTTCAAACCCGGGACCGACAGCGGATGTGGGGTCCAAGATCTTGTCGACGCTGCGCCCAACTTCTTCACGGGCGTCTTGTAGGACTGAGCGTGTTGGCAAATCGCCTTCCCCGGGGATCGCCGAAATCATTACTGCGTCTCGCACGCGATAGTCCTCTAAACCGGCTTGCAGTCGTCCCAAGAGCAGCGGATCATTCAAGATCTCATCGATCCCCTCATTGAAGGACAAACTTTGGGCTGAACTTGCTTCGTTGACCGTGGCGGTATTCATCACAGCACGCAGTGTTTCCTCCCACTCTTGCCAACTATCTATCTGCCACGATCGTTCTCCCTGACTGTTACGCCGCGCTACCCAGCGGTGTGTGGCTCGCTGAGCCCGATCTCGCTGAGATTTGGGGGCAAGTGCAATATTTGCCAGCTCTTCCCTCGAGGTAGCAACATGCGAACCGGCATAAACTGCGGCGGCAGCGGTGGCTGCTCCGGCAAAATCCGTCACAAGTTGTGGTTCTACACAGCAATTCTCATCACACGTGAGGGAATAGAAATACTGATCGGTCACTGCCCAAGCATCAAGAACATTAATGCGGTTACTCGTCAGAGCTGTGAACATCGTGTAGGCGATACGCGCCTGTGACTGGGAGTTTTCCAGGTCATGCTCGGTACAGTAAAGGGCGAGGAAAATCTCGCTTGCGCCATCAAAACCTATATGTTCAATAATGTGATCGATTTGATACGCGCCAGCGTCGGGGTGCGCAATGTCGGCAATGTCAACACGCAAGACCAAGCCGACTTCGCGGCCAGTTCCTCTCACGCAAACGATGACCAGACTGTTGTGAGGTTGAAAGCCTAAATGGTGAGGTAAGTAGGCCAAGAGCTCACGGGGCTCAGAAATTTTTAGTGTGGTTGTCATGTCTTCATTGGAACCAAAAGGACAGAGCTGAGCACACCCAATTTCTCGCCTTGTGGGTAAGGCCGTCCGTTAGGTATCAGTGGATAACTCGGTCTTTGGCAAGCACACCAACCAATACGGACAACCCCACACGAATAGGTTCAGCCTCGTTACGATGGTCTTACGTACGTGGACAAAGCCAATTATTTTTCAATACGTGGAGGACCTACGATGGCGCGAAAGCAAGCGAGCAATAACCGCTTGGCCTTGCGCTATTCATCTGGTAATGCCAGGCGCTCACCGAACGCCTTCCTCCTCATTGTCACCGCAACATTATTGCTAACTGGGTGCGCCCGATTTGAAGCATTCATTAGCCAAATGAACGATGATCATCATTCGACGAACACTGATGAGGCATCGTCCCCCTTGGAAGATAATGATGATCGAGACGGCCAGAGGGAGGAAAGAGACGACTCTGATCCGAAAAACGGAGACAACTCTGTTAAAAGTGCAGATCCCGTACCCGACGGTGTGACTGTAGGAGACTTTGCTTCGGGGTTTCCCGTCGAGTTATTTGACCTCCCATCCACCTGTGAAATCTTAATGACATCGGTGCAACCCGATGGCGAAGATTCGATCACCTTCAGCGCTAATTTTCAGTGTGAAGACTCAGCCAAATCATTGGCGACTCACTTCACCTCCGAACTCGATTCCGAGTCCTTTCTAGCAAAAGAAAGCCAAAAGCCTGAAGGTATGTCCAAGTACTTAGTATTCACTCGCGAATCTGAGAGCGTGACTATAGGGATTTTGGATGATGACGATAGTCGCGTGGTTTCGCTGGGAGGCCATCTAATGCAGTCCGTTACGCCCGAAGATTAAATGCGACATAGAGTGGAAACGTGACCATTCCATCTCATGACGACTCCCCTCTAGTTCTGCTTCACCATGAAGACCTCCGGGACCACATCGACAGTGTCGTTACCCAATGGGTTGCCGAACATCGATCAATCACTTCTGATCGCAACAGTGCGGCCGCCGACTTAGTCAACGCAGCGGAAAAACTCCTCACTGGAGGTAAACGTATGCGTCCTGCTCTGGCGTATTGGGCTTGGCGTGCCCACGGTGGAAGCATCAGCAATTCAGAACACACGGCTGTGATTACGGCAGGGGCAGCTCTAGAACTATTTCAAGCTGCTGCGCTAGTCCACGATGACGTGATGGACGATAGTGACACCCGCAGGGGCCTGCCATCGGCACATCGAGCTTTCGCTGCCCAGCATCGCCAAAATAATTTATCTGGATCAGCGGATGAGTTTGGAACCTCGGCTGCTATTTTGCTCGGTGACTTACTCTTAATCGGTAGTGAAGAACTATTCGCGCGCGCACTGGAATACCTTCCCGACAATAGGAGATATTTAAGCCGCTCAGTTTTTAGTTCCCTGCGCACAGACGTGACTTACGGGCAATATCTGGACGTGCTCACCCAAGTTCTGCCCTGGGGAGAAAATCCAAACGCTGAGTTACAGCGAGCACGAGAAGTTGTGCGAGAAAAATCAGCACGATATTCAGTCGAACAACCTTTGATGCTGGGAGCTGCTCTGGCTGGAGGCACGACCACAGACGTAGAGAACATGTCTGAATTCGGCTTACCGTTGGGCGAGGCTTTTCAACTTCGAGATGACCTCTTAGATGTTTTTGGAGATTCTGACACGCTAGGTAAACCTGCAGGAGCAGACCTTCGAGAAGGTAAACGAACGGTTCTTGCCACAATTGCCATCGCCAAGGCCGCACACTCTCACAGAAATCAGCTACTACAGCAATTGGGTAATCCCCACCTCAGCGATGCTGACATTAACAAACTTCGTAACATACTTACTCGCAGCGGCGCCGTCACCGAAGTAGAAGAACTCATCGAAGAACTATCCCAACAAGCATTTTCACACCTCCATGAACTTCACCTCGCCTCCCCCGGTAAAGAAATGTTGGACCGACTGGCTAACGCATTGGTGTATCGCAACTTTTAAGATCCCAGCCTGCAATACCAAGTTCATCAGGAGTAGCCTGGAGACGTGGCTGTTCACCGGATTACGGATGCTCCGCGCCCCTTGCGCGAGGATATCTCTGCCCGCAGCCGTAACTACATCATTTCGATGTCAATACGGATTTTATGCTTTATCCCGGCAATCATTTTTACAGGATGGTTACGCTGGGTCTTTTTTGCCGCCGCGCTCATATTGCCTTTCATCGCCGTGATGTTCGCTAACGAAGGCAAAGCGCGACAGGAAGAGCCTCTTCCCCCTGTGACTCACCCGCGACGTGAACTACCGTCTGAAGAATCCCCAGAATCCTCATCATGAGCCAACACTTCAAATGTTCAGCCCGCCGGTGTCGACTAGACGCCCAGTGGGCGCTTCGATGGAACAACCCTAAACTACATACTCCGGAGCGTCGCAAAATCTGGCTTGCCTGCCCAGAGCACCGCGAATACTTATCAGATTTCCTTTCTCTCCGGAACTTTTTAAAAGACGTCATTCCCGTCAGCGAACTGCCTGAAGGCTCTTTGTGACCATAACCCTTCGGCGGCGAATAATCGGTTTATTAGTCGCCATCGTCGTAGTTGCTAGCTGCATATTTTTAGGACGATGGCAATGGCACCGTCACGTTGATCGTAAAGCGGATGTAGCCGAAATTGAAGCCAATTACGACCAGAGCATTGAGGATTTCTCCAACCTCGTTCCCGAACCCTCAACGCAGGTGCCGCAATCGTCCCAGTGGCGGCCCGTCGTCCTTAATGGTCACTACGGCGATAAATCCATAACAATCCGGAACCGCCCCTTGGAAGGCAACCCCGGCTACCACGTGGCGGCACCGTTTTACACCGACACCGGGATCGTTTTAGTAAACAGAGGATTCTTAGCGCACGACAAAGAGGGCGAGCCTCACATTCCCGCTCCCCCAGAAGGAGAACTCAACCTAACAGCCCGAATTCGCCCGGCCGAGCCAGCAGATTCACGACAAGCACCAGCCGGGCAAGGTTTCACGTTCAACCCAGACCAACTATTAGCCGACGAAGTCTCCAGAGGTCAGACAATATATACAGGGACATACTTAGTAGCTTCCGCCGAAAACGGCGCCCCCGTAGCAGACAACCTCACGCCTATCCCACGGCCAGATACGGACCTGGGCTCACACCTGTCCTACGCATTCCAATGGTGGTTTTTCGCTGGAGGCGCCGTAGTCGCGTTCGTGATCCTTATCCGTCGAGAAAACGAACACGAAGAACACAACGGCCCAAACAAATCAGTCGAACACCAAGCCCACCCTGGGAAAAAAACTCGTAAGAAGCGTTCTTCTAGCACTGCCGAAGAAGAAGAGGACGCTCTCATCGCCGCCTGGGAAAATCAGAACAAAAAATAGAAGTTAGATGCCGCGCAGTGCCTAATTTGATTTCTTACGGGTGTCTCCCCCACGAGCACGAAAATTCACGCCCTGTTCCTTTAACAGTCCGTGAATGAACCCATAAGAACGACCCAAGTCCGCAGCTATCGTGCGCACCGTTTCGCCACCGAGATAACGCTGTTCAATCTCTTCTGCCATTGCAGCACGGTCGTCACCAGTAATGCGGACACCTTTAGTAACTCTCTCAGCCACTACTTACTCCTTTCGATCCATATAGCACAACCAGAAAGTAACGCTTTCTGTTCCTTCATTTTCTCGCGGTCATGATCGTTTTGAGCGGACGAAAGTCCTAGAATCTAAGAAGTAAGCACCTTCATAAACCAGCGGATGCGTTGGCATTCATGCCAGGTCGATCAATTCACGATAATCATCAGACCAATGGTCCTCATCGCCATCCGGCAACAACAGGACACGCTCCGGGTCGAGCGCCTCCACCGCCCCCACATCGTGAGTCACAAGCACCACAGCCCCTGCAAACGTGCGCAACGCTGCAAGAATCTCTTCGCGACTGGCTGGGTCAAGGTTATTCGTGGGTTCGTCAAGCAACAACACGTTCGCCGACGAGACCACCAGCATCGCTAAAGCTAGCCGGGTTTTCTCGCCACCAGATAAAACTGCTGCGTCCTTATTAACGTCGTCACCAGTGAAAAGAAACGAACCCAAAATATTGCGCATCTGCGTGTCGTTTAAATCACCGGCAGCGCGCTGCATATTTTCAAGAACGCTCTCACCAGGAACCAGCGTTTCATGCTCCTGCGCGTAATATCCCAACTTCAATCCGTAACCGGGAATCACTTCCCCCGTATCCGGACTCTCTAAATCCGCCAATAATCTCAACAGCGTCGTCTTACCTGCACCATTTAGTCCCAGGATCACAACGCGACTACCTCGGTCGATCGCAAGATCCACACCTGTGAACACCTCTGTTGAGCCATAGGATTTGCTCAAATTCGAAGCGGTCAGTGGGACTCGCCCGCACGGCAAAGGATCGGGAAAACGCAAGTGAGCAACTCTTTCCGATCGCCGCTCTCCTTCAGTTTCATTCAACATGCGTTCAGCCCGCTTCAACATATTCTGGGCAGCAACCGCCTTTGTTGCTTTAGCGCGCATTTTTTCTGCCTGGGCCTGCAATGACGAGGCCTTCTTCTCGGCCGACGCGCGTTCGCGCCGGCGCCTGCGCTCATCCAGTTCACGTTGCTTGACGTACGCGTCCCAACCCAACGAATAAACATCAAGGACGGCGCGATCTGCATCGAGAAAGAAAATATGATTCGCGGTTGCTCGCAAAAGGTCCACATCGTGACTAATGACAATAAAACCACCGGCATAACTCGCCAGATAACTCCGCAGCCACGAAATTGAGTCGGCGTCCAAATGGTTAGTTGGCTCATCGAGTAACAACACGTCGGGGGCTTGAAAGAGAATCCGAGCCAGCTCAACACGACGACGCTGCCCGCCCGACAGAGTCTCCAAAGACTGACTTAGCACGCTTTCCGTCAAACCCAGATTAGCGGCAATTCTCGCGGCTTCAGCCTCAGCAGCCCAACCGCCCTGCGCTAAAAAGCGGGCCTCTAAACGTGGATAGCGCGCCATAGCCGCTTCTTGGGTTTCCGGCACTACCGAAGCCATAGCGCCCTCGGTTTCGCGCATCTTTTTAACCAGTGAATCTAAATCGCGAACCGACAAAATTCGGTCGCGGCCACTCTTATGCAAATCACCCGAAGAGGGATCCTGCGGTAAATACCCCCAACTTCCCTGTCGAGAAATCCGACCAGCTGCCGGCTCTCTCTCCCCTGCCAATGTGCGCATTAGTGTTGTCTTGCCCGCCCCGTTACGACCGATAAGACCAATGCGATTTCCCGTTGAAACCTGAACATTGACATCTGCCATTAACAACCGGGCGCCCACGCGCAATTCAACTTCATGTGTAGAGATCACCGAGTCACTGTATGAGGTTGTGCCCCGTAACGTCTAAAAATATTTACCCGGCGCGTGCCACAAACGCATCTTCAAGATGCTCGGTGCCGTGTAGTGCCCCTACACAGTCATGGCTCATCACCCACCCGAGAAAACGCATCATGTCTGCCTGCCGCGGCTTGATACGTCGTACGAAAGATGCTCCCCAGTCAAATATCGACATAGGAATAACAGTTGTTCGAGAATTCCTGTCCACTGCATCTGCGGCACATCGCGCCAAGTCTTGCCAGGTAAATACTTCTGGACCACCGACATCCCAATTCCCCTGGACTAAGCGCTCTTGCTTATCAACGCAAAATTGCGCTAAATCTTGGCCGCTGATGGGATTGATACACACCTCGGGTCGCAACAAAAATACTCGCCCGCGTTGTGCCATCTGAAGTATTTGCATCATGTCCGAAAAATAAGCCGTCGGATTTACCACCTGCGTCACAAGTTCCGACTGCTCAACTAACCGCTCCAAAGCACTCTTCGCCCGCGTCAATTGTGTGGGAATCCGCTGACTATGTAGCACGTTGACGGCACAAAATTGGCGAACTCCAAACGCCTGTGCGGACCGCAGCAATAAAGCATTGGCGCGAAAATCAACGTCCCACGGGCTGGCCGAACCCCGAGTTACGCCAAGCGCAGTGATGACATCATCAACATCGATACATAAGTCAGCGACAAAACTGGGATCCTTCATATCGCCTATAGCCCATCGATCCACCAGACCAGCCAAACTTGGAGCGCCATGCGGTCCGACTTCCAAGGCCCTTTGGTAGTCCCGTACGACCGCCTTTACGCCCCCACCTCGTTCATGAAGTTCTTTGACCAGAAACCGACCGAGGTACCCGGTGGCTCCCGCAACTAACGTCGTAGGCAAATGTGATCAACCTCCCAAATCTACTTTTCATGTCTTGGGACTGGATAAAATCAGTAAGATCACTGAATATGAAGTCACCCGGGGGCAATAATCACCCCAGCCTAGGGCATGATCAAAGCCTTAGGAGTGTTTTGCTTATGTACGATGCAAGGAGAATGTCTATGAATAACGCTAATCCATCGTCGGCACCCGCGCCGGCCCTCACCGCCGTTCCTTCCACCACTACGGGGATCGCCTTGATAGCGACCTTTGCCGCTCTCATCGCTGCGCTTTCCCTTGCCCCTGCCGTCGCGCTAGGGGGCATCGCCGTTCCCATCACCCTGCAAACCTTGGGCGTCGCCCTTGCAGGTGGAATCCTTGGCCCCAGGCGAGGAGCTCTCGCTACGGCACTGTATCTGGTCGTGGGGCTAGCTGGCGTTCCAGTATTCGCGCAGTTCCACGGAGGCATTAGTGTTCTGGCGCAACCTTCAGCTGGCTATCTTCTCAGCTTCCCACTGGCGGCTTTCCTGATCGGTTACATCGCTATTCGCGTACCGCGACAAGGCAAGGTCATCCCGGTAATTTCCATGTTCGGAGCAATGGTGGCCGGTGCCGTCATTGTCTACCCGGCAGGCATCACGATGATGGCTTGGCGCGCCGGATTAACGTGGGGTGAAGCATTCATGGCCAATCTGACATTCGTTCCCGGCGATCTGATTAAGGCAATCGCCGCTACTGTTATCGTGCTGTCGGTACGTAAAGCTTTTCCGCAACTTATTCGCTCATGATTGGTTGGCCCTGCCCGGCGTTAGAAGAAGTCACGTATCACGCGCTTGATGCTACGGGGCAAAGTGTGGAGATCCTAAAACCCACAACCTTGAATTTCAGCGAGCATAGAGTAGCGCTCATCGGCGCCAATGGGTCGGGAAAATCGACTCTACTTCGCATGCTCAATGCTTTAATACTTCCAACGTCGGGCAGGGTCTACATCGATGGTAAGACAACTGCAAAAAACCATCGCGACATTCGAAAAAAAGTCGGTTTTGTCTTCACCGACCCTGACGCTCAGTTTGTTATGCCCACGGCCAAAGAAGATATTGCATTATCGCTCAAGCGCCGTGGCGTACCTCGTAAAAGTCGGACAGAAACAGCAATTAGTCACCTCAAACACTTCAACTTAGACCATCTTGCCGACGTCCCCGTCAGTCAACTGTCTGGAGGACAAAAACAATTGCTGGCCCTTGCAGGGGTGATTGCTGTTAACCCAGAAGTGATCGTGTGTGACGAACCGACCACCATGCTGGATTTAAAACACAGTGCCCTCGTCACGGATATGCTCGCATCTCTGCCTCAACAGGTTATATTCGCAACCCACGATCTAGAACTGGCGCAACAAGCTGAACGCGTCATCGTTATTGATGACGGCTCGGTCGCTTTTGACGGCTCCGCAGACCGTGCCGTGAATTTCTATAGAGCCCTGATGACGTCTCCTTCTATGAAGACTGGTATCGGAACCTAACATGAATGCATTCGCCTTATACGTGCCTGGTTCTACCGTGTTACACCAAATGGCGTCGGGATGGAAACTTCTAGCGCTAGCAGGGTTTTCCGGCGTAGTGCTTGCCGTACCTGGTTATTACCCGGCCGCCATCGGCCTGGTACTAGTCTTCGTCGCTTTTACGCGAGTGCAGCCCCCGTGGCGCCTGGTTGCCACGCCGGTATGGATCACGACCATCTCATCCGCTGCACTTGCCACTTTTCACGTGATTTTTAACGAGTGGCAGACGGCTGTTGAAGTGTCCACGTCTTTGATGGCGCTGGTCTTTGCCGCCCTGCTGTTGACACTGACTACGCAAGTCAGTCAAATCATTGACGCTCTGACTGATGTTGCGGTCCCCGTAGCGAAGCTACCTGGAATTAGGAAGACCGACTTTACTGCAGAACGGTTCGCACTGTCAGTATCAATAATGTTGCGTGCTTTGCCTGCAGTTCTCGATATTGTCAACGAGACTAGGCAGGCGGCAAAGGCGCGGGGCTTGGAACGCAGCCCCCGCGCCTTGATAATTCCCGCCGTCGTACGCACTGTGAAATACAGTCAGCGCACCGCGGAAGCTTTAGCAGCACGCGGCCTAGACTGAATGCCACTCGTGTTGCTTAAACGTTGAAACCGAGCGCACGCAACTGCTCACGTCCGTCCTCGGTGATCTTGTCCGGACCCCAGGGCGGCATCCACACCCAGTTAACAGTGTGACGACGCACCAAGCCTTCAAGGGCCTGGACGATTTGTTCCTCAATCACGTCAGAAAGTGGGCAAGCAGCAGATGTCAAAGTAATATCAATGACGGCTTCTTCGGTTGATTCCATCGAAATACCGTAAACCAAACCGAGGTCGACAACGTTGATCCCCAATTCGGGGTCAATAACATCACGCAAAGCCTCTTCTACGTCTACGGCAGTAATTGCCGTGCTTTCCGTTGCTGTCGGATTCTCACTCATCGCAGATTCTCCTTATCCACGTCGCCTTAGTCGGCATACTCAATAATACAAATTTGTGCTATTTCATGCTTCGTGGGTTTCTAAACCACTGTGGGCACGCTCTAAGGCATCATGCAAGGCCATCCAGCCTAAAAGAGCGCATTTAATGCGAGCAGGATATTTAGCAACCCCGCTAAAGGCAGCTAAATCTCCCAATTCTTCTACGGTGTCGGCGTCTAACTCGGCCCCGCGCGCATGCATAAGTTCTTTAAAGCGCTCATGGGCGGAACGTGCAGTTGAAATCGGCTCGCCGATTAGTTCCTCAACCAAAACGGAGGTCGCCGCCATAGAGATAGAGCATCCTTTACCCTCCCAGGCGATGTCGACGACCTCGACATTATCCTTTCCTGCACGAAGTCTTACGCCTAACGTAACCTCATCGCCGCACATTGGATTGACTTGATGTGAGGTGGTATCCAAGTGATCGTTGAGTCCAAATCCGTGAGGGTCGCGAGAATGCTCAAGAATCACCTCGCTGTACAACTGCTGCAGTGAACTTGCCATTTACGCCCCCAAACCGAAAAAAGGCCTTACTTTACTTAAGCCTTCAGCAAATCGATCGATCTCAGCTTCTGTTGTATGCACCCCAGCAGACACGCGGGCCGACGAAGTGACTCCGAAACGATGGTGAACCGGTTGCGCGCAATGGTGTCCGACACGTACAGCGATACCCGAATCATCTAAGAGTTGGCCCACGTCGTGAGAGTGAACACCTTCCACGTCAAAAGCCACCACAGCTAACCGATCCTGCGCCGTTAAGGGGCCTAAAATCTTCACATGTGGGACCTGTGAAATTTTGAATAAAATGTGCTCAGTCAGTTTGTGTTCATGAGCCATGACGGAATTCATCCCAATATCGGATAAGTACTGCACAGCTGCATGCAAACCAACGGCCTGCGCCACGACAGGGGTGCCCGCTTCAAAACGCTGAGGCGGAGGAGCATACGTAGCGTCTTCCATTGTTACGGTCTCAACCATGGAGCCGCCAAAAACTGCCGGTGGCAAGTCTTCCAACACCTCGCGACGCCCAAATAAGATACCGATCCCAGTCGGACCATACATTTTGTGTCCGGAGAAGACCGCGAAATCAACTCCAAGTTCTGTGAGATTTAAAGCAATGTGCGGAGCGCTCTGACAAGCGTCAAGCACCGTGATCGCCCCAACGGACCGTGCCGACTCGACAAACGGGGCTACATCCGTCAACGCACCTAAGACATTTGAAGCATGGGTAAATGCCAAAACCTTGGTACGCTCCGTCACGACCGATCCCAAGGCTGTTACGTCCAATCGCCCATTATCTGCAATTGGAATCCAGCGCAATCGCGCTCCCGTTCGAGCGCTCAGTTCCTGCCAAGGCACAAGGTTCGCGTGGTGTTCTGCTTCCGTGACGACTATTTCATCGCCAGGCTCTAGCCGAAAACGCTCCGCGCTTTTACCACCACGCCCTAATGAGGCATTCCCCATCGCCGTTGCTATAACGTTGATTCCTTCGGTGGCGTTACGAGTGAAGACGATCTCTTCTTCAGACGCGCCAACGAATTTCGCGATGCCCACTCGTGCGCTTTCAAAAGCATCTGTGGCTTCTTCCGCTAACTGGTGGGCACCGCGATGCACCGCGGCGTTACGTTTTTCATAAAAATCGACCTCGGCGTCAATGACTACCTGAGGTTTTTGTGAAGTAGCCGCGGAATCGAGATACACCATGGGACGTCCATCGCGACAGGCACGTTGAAGTACAGGAAAGTCCGCGCGAATGCGCTGCTGTTCCAGACCTTGCAACTGTTCGATAGACGTCACCATGATGTATCCGATCCCCAATTCGTAGTAATGGTGCTGAACCTAATGAGCTGTCTTACGCAGTCTGCTCAGCTTTGCTGTAACGGTCATAGCCTTCGGCTTCGAGACGGTCAGCCAGTTCTGGGCCACCTTGTTCAGCAACACGGCCATCCACAAAGACGTGGACGCGGTCTGGCTTCACATACTGCAAGATGCGGGTGTAGTGAGTGATGAGCAGCACGCCCACATCTGTGGCTTCACGAACATCGTTGACGCCGTGTGAAACCACGCGCAGCGCGTCAACATCCAAGCCAGAGTCTGTTTCGTCCAGAACGGCGAAGCGTGGCTTGAGAAGTTTCATCTGCAAGATTTCGTGACGCTTTTTCTCACCGCCAGAGAAGCCCTCGTTGACATTGCGTTCTGCGAAGGAAGAGTCCATGCGCAAGGTTTCCATGGCTCCCTTGACGTCCTTAACCCAGTGACGCAGTTTAGGTGCTTCACCATCGATTGACGTCTTAGCAGTACGCAGGAAGTTCGAAACGCTCACACCCGGAACCTCGACGGGGTACTGCATCGCCAGGAACAGGCCGGCGCGTGCACGCTCATCTACTTCCATCTCTAGGACGTCTTCGCCGTCGAGCGTGATGGACCCCGAAGTTACTTCGTACTTGGGGTGGCCGGCAATGGCATAAGCCAAAGTGGACTTTCCCGAGCCGTTAGGACCCATGATTGCGTGTGTTTCATTGGAGTTGATGGCTAAGTCAACTCCACGCAGAATTTCTTTCGGACCGTCTTCCGTCTCGACACTGACGTGCAGGTCCTTGATTTCAAGCGTTGACATTACTGCTAACTCTCTTTCATTCGCCGGAGGAGAATCCGGCCTAGTCATCACCGTCGATATCGACCATGACTCGGCCGTCCTCGACGCTTAAGGGATATACGGGAATAGGTTGCGTAGCTGGTAAAACCAGAGCACGTCCGGTTTCTAGATCAAACGTTGAACCGTGCAGCCAACACTCGATGGTGTTGTCCACAACGTCTCCTTCTGAAAGCGACACTTGACCGTGTGAACAAATGTCCGAGACGGCGTGCAAGCTGCCTTCCTCGGTACGCACAACAGCGATCTCGATTTCAGAACCATCAACTTTTACGGCAGCGACACGTAACGCGCCCACTTCGGGGAGTTCATCCAGGTCGCATACGTGTTGGGCAGTCACTGTTCGGCCAGCTCCGCCGTAATCTCCAGTTCTTTTTCAATGGCCGTCATAATGCGTTCTTCAATATCGGCAACACCAATACGCTTAACCACATCGACAAAGAAGCCGCGCACAACTAGGCGACGAGCTTCTTCCACCGGAATCCCTCGTGAGGTGAGGTAGAAGACCTGCTCATCATCGAATCGTCCCGTTGCAGAAGCGTGTCCGGCACCTTCAATTTCACCGGTTTCAATTTCCAGGTTCGGTACCGAATCGGCGCGAGCTCCATCGGTGAGAACCAAGTTCCGGTTCAATTCGTAAGTGTCTGTCGCCTCCGCGGCCGCGCGAATGAGGACGTCTCCGATCCACACAGCGTGGGCTGATTCGCCCTGGAGAGCGCCCTTATAGGCAACGTCACTGCGGCAGTTGGAAACAGCGTGGTCGACGAAGAGGCGGTGTTCTTGATGCTGATCTGCGTCGGTGAAGTACACGCCGAACATCTCAACCTCACTGCCCGGGCCTTCAAAGCGCGCTTCTGGGCACAGACGGACGGCCTTACCACCGAGCGTGACAACGACGTGCTTCATGTATGCATCGCGGCCCAACACTGCACGGTGGGAAGCTGCGTGGGTCGCTTCTTCGTCCCATTCTTGAACGCTGACCACGGTGACGCGAGCGCCGTCTTCAATAATGATTTCGACGTTCTCAGTCAGGTCGGCGTCTCCGGTGTTGTCCAGAACAACAACCGCTTCAGAGAGTTTCCCGGCGCGAACCTGCACGTGGGCACCTGTTGGCCCTTCGCCTTTACCAACCCGCTGAATAACCGTGGGCTGTTCAGGCGTGGAGTTTGCAGGAATCGACACCACTTGCGCTTTATCGAAGGCTTCCCACGCTACTGCGGCCGCGCGGTCCCCGGGGGCACCGACAGTGCCGAGGCGTTCATCATCGCGATCAACAGTTTCAACGGTGACTTCCTCGGGCGCTTGAATCTTGATGTCAAGTCCGCCGGCCGCTACTGAGTCACTCATCAACGGACGCAGAGAATCTAGCGCTGAGAACCGCCACTCTTCTTCTCGTCCGTTCGGGACTTCAAAATCAGCAGCTTTAAAGGAAGTTGGGCGCGAAGCGCGTGAGGACGGAGGTGCTTCCACACCATGAGAGTGGGCACCATCCGTCGTGGCCTGCGAGTGATCCGTACGCAGGCCGTCTTCTAGGGTCGTCATTAGCCGACCGCTCCTTCCATCTGCAGTTCAATAAGGCGGTTGAGTTCAAGCGCGTATTCCATGGGCAGTTCACGCGAAATTGGCTCAACGAAACCGCGCACAATCATGGCCATAGCTTCTGCTTCATCAAGTCCGCGAGACATCAGGTAGAACAACTGTTCAGCACTGACCTTCGACACGGTGGCTTCGTGGCCCATCGCGACGTCGTCCTCACGCACATCGACATAAGGGTAGGTGTCGGAACGCGAGATTTGATCCACGAGGAGCGCGTCACACAGCACGGTTGACTTGGAGTGTTCCGCTCCTTCCAGCACCTGGACTAGTCCGCGGTACGAGGTGCGTCCTCCCCCGCGTGCGACTGATTTCGACAGAATCGTTGAGGAGGTGTTTGGTGCACCGTGAACCATCTTGGCTCCGGCGTCTTGGTGTTGTCCCTCTCCAGCGAACGCAACGGAAAGTGTCTCACCGGTGGCATGTTCGCCCAGCAAGAAGATCGCCGGGTACTTCATGGTCACCTTGGAGCCAATGTTGCCGTCAACCCATTCCATAGTCGCGCCTTCTTGAGCAACAGCACGCTTGGTTACCAAGTTGTATACGTTATTCGACCAGTTTTGGATCGTGGTGTAACGCACTTTGGCGTTCTTCTTCACGATGATCTCAACAACGGCCGAGTGGAGGGAGTCAGTGGAGTAGATCGGCGCCGTGCAGCCCTCGACGTAATGCACCGAGGAGCCCTCGTCAGCAATTATGAGTGTCCGCTCGAACTGGCCCATGTTTTCCGTATTAATGCGGAAGTATGCCTGGAGCGGGATTTCCACGTGAACGCCCGGTGGAACGTATACGAAAGAGCCACCTGACCATACGGCAGTATTCAGCGCTGAGAACTTATTGTCCCCGGGTGGGATCACCGTTCCGAAGTATTCCTTGAAGATCTCCGGATGCTCACGCAACGCGGTATCAGTATCGAGGAACAGGACACCCTGCTCTTCTAGATCTTCGCGAATCTGGTGATAGACCACTTCCGACTCGTACTGCGCGGCAACACCGGCAACGAGCTGCTGCTTCTCAGCTTCGGGGATACCTAAACGATCATAGGTGTTCTTAATGTCCTCCGGCAGGTCATCCCAGGTCGTGGCTTGACGCTCCGTGCTTCGAACGAAGTATTTAATATTGTCGAAGTCAATTGTGGTCAAGTCCGCGCCCCAGTCCGGCAGAGGCTTACGGTCGAAGAGCTTCAAAGACCGCAGACGCATCTTACGCATCCACTCAGGCTCATCCTTCAGGTCAGATATTCTCTTAACGACCTCTTCGGACAGACCACGCTCAGCGGCTTGTCCCGCTTCATCAGAGTCAGCCCAACCGTAGGAGTATCCGCGGGAGAGTTCTTCAATGGTCTCGTCCTGCGTCAACTGCTGCGGCTGGTTGGTAGTACTTGTCATCAGTTTCCTTCCGGCCGGCCGCTGCTCGCGGCGGTGTCTTGCGAAGTCGCACGCATTCCGCGCACGGCTTCTGGGATCGGAATACTGGTGGTGCACACGTGCTCACCACTGGCTATAGTCGCCAGTCTTTGCACATGCACCCCCAGAGTCTGGGCAATAGTGCGAGTTTCTGCCTCGCAGATTTGTGGGAACTGCGCGGCAACATCTTGTACCGGACAGTTTCCCTGGCATAACTGTAAAATTGGCGCACCGGCAACAGAGCGAATCGTTGCCGCATATCCGCGCCGGCTCAGTTCTT
>Ga0079225_10000992_pt1 | contig 15763 bp, 10 predicted proteins | sample Poulit2012_FD_76344 | JGI IMG/M metagenome (GOLD analysis project Ga0079225, IMG submission 76344) | Agricultural soil microbial communities from Georgia to study Nitrogen management - Poultry litter 2012 | ecosystem: Environmental > Terrestrial > Soil > Agricultural land | place: USA: Georgia... | reverse complement strand
GCAATACGCAGAAGACATGCTGGTTGTGGAGGTCGAGAATGCCTATACCAATCTCCAGTTTTTATATGAAGCTCAAGAAGCGGTAGAAAAAGGTATTTCAGCTTATGAAGAAGTGTTGCGCAACACCGAAAATATGAAAAATCAAGGTTATGCCAAAGAATCCGATGTGTTGTTGGTAAAAGTCGGTTTGTCTGAAGTAGAAAACAAACTGATCGAAATCAACAATAATATTTCAAACTTATCGGACTATTTATCTTGGTTAATGGGGGTTGAAAATGAAGTAGTTTATACACCAACACGAGAGTTATCGCTACTTTTGGACCCCGTTCAACATGCAGATTTCTCAGAAGCACGCGCTGATATTTTAGCGATGAAAAGCGGAATTGAAGCGCAGAATAAAATGCTTTCTACCAGTAAAAATGGATTGCTTCCTCGGTTAAATGCCTTTGGAGAATTTTATTACCAAGATGAAAATATTCTTGGTTTTGGTGCTAATGCTTATATGGCTGGTGTCTCTTTATCTTGGAATATTTTTGATGGTAATAAAACTTTAAACTCAGTTAAAAGAAATAGAATAAAGAGAGATAAGTCACAATCGGAAATGAAATTACATATTGAGAAAAGCAAGTTGGAATTACAAAAAACACAACGAGAATTGACGGCGCAGGAAGCGAAAATAAACCTAACGCAGACCGCAAAAGATCAAGCTTCTGAAGCTTTGCGAATCCTTGAGAACAGATATGCTGAAGGTTTAGAAAAAACTTCTGACCTATTGGTTGCTCAAGCTAAGGAATTAGAAAAACAAGTGGATTATTTAGAGCAGATCAAAGATTACAATTTGCTGGTCATTCAAATTAAATTTTTAACGAACAACAACAATTAAATCTATAATCAAATGAAATTCAAAGTTATACTTTTTTTATCTCTGTTAGTCTTGGCGGTTTCTTGTTCAAAAGACAAGGAGAGAACCGCGGTTGAACTCCCACCGGTTCCTGTTGTTACAGAAGAACTTTCTGAAAGTGATTCGGGTAAATACATTACTGCCAGCGGACAAATAGAAGCAGAAAATAGCGCGCAGCTCAGTACCCGAATTATGGGTTATGTCACTGCCGTAAACGTAAAAGTAGGAGAGAAAGTCGATAAAGGTCAACAACTGGCTTCTATCAGTAGCTCTGATTTACAAGCAAAAAAAGGTCAAGCAGAAGCAGGAATTTTACAAGCAACTGCAGCTTTTAATAATGCTAAAAAGGATTATGAGCGTTTCCAAAAACTATTCGACCAAAACAGTGCCACGCAAAAAGAATTGGATGATATGAAAACGCAGATGGAAATGGCAAAAGCACAACTCGAAACTGCAAAACAAATGAGCAAGGAAGTTGATGCACAGTTTTCCTATGCAAATCTCAGAGCTCCTTTTTCGGGAGTGGTTACCGGAACATTCGTCAAAGAAGGAGATATGGCAAATCCGGGAATGCCGATTATCAGTTTGGAAGATACCGGAAAACTCGAAGCTAAGGTAAGGGTATCTGAAAGTGAAATTTCCAAAATAAAACCGGAAATGAAAGCGGAGGTAAATATAAAGTCTTTAAACAAAACGCTTCAGGGAAAGGTTACGGAAATAAGCAGTTCTTCCAGAAATACAGGTGGACAATATATTGTGAAAGTTGACTTGGAAGACGAAGATTTGCAGATTTATTCCGGAATGTTTGTCAACGTAAGATTTGAGATTGATGCTGATAAGACAGACATAACAGATACGGAAAGTGTGATGCTTATTCCTAAGAAAGCCATTATAAAAGAAGGTCAACTCAACGGAGTTTATGTGGTCGGAGATGATGAGGTTGCTATTTTGAGATGGTTGCGATTAGGGAAAACCTATGGAGATCAAGTAGAAGTACTTTCAGGACTTTCCATAGGAGATCAATACGTTGTGGAAGCTGAAGACCGGCTGTATAACGGCTCAAAAGTGAGTATTAAATAGGTAACAATTCTTGACTGTAAAAATTAGTTTAAGAAATTAAAATTATTATAAAATGCAAAAAGGAATTTCAGGAAAAATAGCGTCGATGTTTTTGACATCCAAGTTGTCGCTGTTGTTGATGATAGCTTTATTGATAGTTGGATTATATAGTGCTTCGTTAATCCCAAGGGAAGAGGAACCGCAGATTAATGTTCCTATGGTCGATGTGATGATCGGTTATCCGGGAGCGAGTCCAAAAGAGGTGGAACGCAGAGTAGTAGAGCCTTTGGAGAAAGTACTGTCCAACATAAAAGGCGTAGAGCACCTGCACAGTACTGCAGATAATGGACAAGCGATGATTATTGTCCAGTTTTATGTCGGGGAAGATGTCGAGCGGTCTTATGTGAAATTATATGATGAGATTATCAAAAACATGGATAAAATGCCGGAAGGCATTCACCCACCAATGATTAAAACCCGTTCTATTGACGACGTGCCTGTTTTGGGGTTGACGCTGTGGAGTGAGGAATACAACGATTTCGAGTTGCGTCAATTGACCGAAGAATTAACCGGAGAGATCAAGAAAATAAAAGATGTTTCTACCACAAATTTAATTGGTGGAAGAACCCGCGCTTTAAAAGTAGTCTTAGACAAAGCTAAAATGGCCGAAAATGGAGTTGATGCTTTGTCTATTATGGAAATTATCAAAGCGGCTAACAGCAGTTCGCAATCCGGAAGTTTTGTTCAGCATAATCAAGAATATTTGATTACTACCGGCGAGTTTTTAGCAAGTAAAGAAGATGTGGAAAACCTCATTGTTGGCGTGAATAATAATATGCCGGTTTATTTACATCAAGTAGCTCAAGTTCAAGACGGACCGGCTACTAATGCGGACTATGTTTCTTTTGGCTATAGTCAGTTCAATCAGGATTATGCCGAGTATCCTTCTGAATACAATGCTGTTACTCTATCTATTGCGAAAGTACAAGGAGCAGATGCGATGCAGATTGCAGATAAGGTTCTAGCTAAAGTGGAAGATCTGAAAAAAGAACTTATTCCCAGCACCGTACACGTAGAAGTAACCCGAAATTATGGGGAAACTGCTTCCGAAAAAGTGTCCGAGTTATTTTCGAGTTTGTTCATCGCCATTATGGTGGTAACCGGATTGGTGATGTTGGCAATGGGATGGCGCGGTGGATTGGTAGTTTTCCTCTCCGTTCCGTTGACTTTTGCGTTGACCTTGGCCAGCTATTATCTTTTAGGATATACCCTAAACAGAATTACCTTATTCGCCTTGGTTTTTGTGGTGGGAATTGTGGTAGATGACAGTATTATTATTGCAGAAAATATGCACAGACATTTTAAAATGCGACGTTTGCCTTTTAAAGACGCCGCTTTATATGCGATAAACGAAGTGGGAAACCCGACGATTTTGGCAACTTTCATCGTGATTGCTTCAATCTTCCCGATGGCTTTTGTTTCAGGGATGATGGGACCTTATATGAGCCCGATGCCCATAGGTGCTTCTATTGCAATGTTACTTTCTTTACTCATCGCCCTGACGATTACTCCTTATTTGGGATATCATTTGTTGAGGGTAAAAAAGAAAGAAGAAGTAAAAAAAGACGAAGCGGAAAAAACCAGTTGGATATACAGGTTTTTTGACAAATACCAACGTCCGCTTTTAGAAAGTCCTAAAAGACGTACCGTTTTGTTTATTGGTGTAGTCTTATTGTTAGGAGGAGCGTTATCGCTGTTTTATACCAAATCGGTAGCCGTGAAAATGTTGCCTTTTGACAACAAAAATGAATTTCAAGTAGTCATCGATATGCCGGAAGGAACCACTTTAGAAGAAACTTCAGCAGTAACGCGTGAAATTTCGCATTACTTAACTACGGTTTCCGATGTGGTGAATTATCAGAGTTATGTAGGAACCTCGGCACCGATTACTTTTAACGGTTTGGTGCGGCATTATGATTTGAGAGGAGGAAGCCATATGGCTGATATCCAAGTGAATTTGTTATCAAAAGATGATAGAAAACTGCAAAGTCATGATATTGCTAAAAATGTTCGCCCCGGAATTCAAGAAATAGCAACCAAGTATGGGGCTAATGTTAAAGTTGTCGAGGTACCCCCCGGTCCGCCAGTGCTTTCTACATTGGTTGCAGAGGTGTATGGTCCCGATTATGAAGAGCAGATCAAAGTAGCTGAAGAAGTGAAATCTATTCTCGAAAACACCGAGGATGTTGTCGATATCGACTGGAGTGTGGAAGAGGAGCAAACGGAATACAGATTGGAAATAGATCGTGAAAAAGCGATGCTTTACGGAATTGTTCCCGAGCAAATAGTTGGAAATATAACCTATTTATTGAGAGAGCAGCCGGTTTCCAATTTATATGATGAAAACTCCGCCAGTCAGATAGGAATTGTAATGGCTTTGGCAGACGAGGATAAAACAAGTATAGACGATTTGCTCAATTTGAATATAAAATCTGAGCAAGGCAATATGATTCCGATGAGAGATCTTGTAAAAGTCAAAGACGAAGTTTTACAGAAATCCATCAGTCGTAAAGATCAGCAACGTGTGGTTTATGTGTTGGCTGATATGGCCGGAGAACTCGAAAGTCCCGCTTATGCAATCCTCGGAATGGAGGAGAAACTCAAGGAAATAGAACTACCTGCAGGACATTCCATAGGAGATCTCTATATGGGACAACCGGAAGATGAAAGCAATTTCACCGTAAAATGGGACGGGGAATGGCAAATTACTTTAGAGGTGTTTAGAGATTTAGGAATCGCTTTTCTGGTCGTAATCATTGTGATTTATATGCTGATTGTCGGTTGGTTCCAAAACTTTGTAACCCCCATTGTGATGATGGCGGCTATTCCACTTTCTTTGATCGGAATAATCTTAGGACACTGGCTATTAGGCGCATTCTTTACCGCGACTTCCTTTATCGGAATGATTGCCTTGGTGGGAATTATGGTTCGAAACTCGGTGTTGATTATCGACTTTATAGAAATCCGCTTAAATGAAGGTACCCCTATTAGGCAAGCCATTATCGATGCGGTGTCTGTACGAACGGTTCCAATTTTATTAACAGCAGGTACCGTCGTGATTGGTGCAATAGTCATCTTATTTGATCCGATTTTCCAAGGATTAGCGATCTCGTTGATCGGTGGAGCTATTGTTTCTACGTTGTTGACATTGTTTGTTGTACCAACCATATATTATCTGGTCGAACGTAAAAGATGGAAGCATCTGGAAGAATAAAAGAAAGAAAATTATGAATTAAATATATTGAATATGAAACTAATAATAATTACGGCGGTAAAAACATTTGAAGAGCGAATTAAAAAGATGCTGGCCGGGAATGGCGTATATGCATTTTCCTATAATTCGGTTTCCGGATTTAGAGATGTCTCTAAAGAGGGGCCTAATAGGAGCTGGTTTGCGAATCCCAACAACAAGGTCGATTCTTTGTTGTTTTTTGCGATGGTCTCAGCCGAAATTGCCGATAAAGTTTTTGACGCTGTCCAAGACGAGAATACCACTTGTGATTTACGCACAAAAATTCATATTGGAATTACCGATATGGAAAAGTTTAACTCTATTAAAAAATAAATTTATGACACGTGAACGTTATATCAGATTATTTGCAGGAGCAATGATTTTAATATCTGCCTTCCTGGCTTATTTTGTAAATATCAACTGGATTTGGCTGGCGGTTTTTGTAGGCGCCAACCTCTTTCAATTCGCAATCACCCAATGGTGCTTGCTCAATAGTATCTTAAAATCCTTTGGCGTAAAATCCGAATTGGAATGTGCCGCTAAAGTGAAAACCAAGTAGTAAAAACACAATTTCTAAAAAAGGTTAAATTAACTTATTATTACCCTTGAAATCTGGCTATTGTGCTGATTTTGAGGGTTTTTGTTTTTGAAGTGAATTGGTTTTTTGGGCGTTCCCCGCGAAAAGCGGGGCGGGCTTTCACTACTCGCTTTTTGTGCTTGTTCTAAAAATAATTTATTTTCTGAGGTAAGGATGTTTTCAACATGAATCAAAGCAACAGTAAAAAATCACAAAAGAGCTCAAACACGCCGTTCAATCCCTAACGCAATCGATTAAAATACTTTTAAAATAAAGATAAAATTTTGTGGTGCGATCAAAATGGTAAAAACTTTCTTTTAGGTTGATTTTTTCAATTTCGTTAACCTTACTTCCTTCATAGCTCAACTATTCAACTAAAAACTGTGCTGAAACAAAAAAATTGTATTATTGTAAAAAGCTATGAAAGTTTGTTTGTGCTTGGCTGTATACTCAAGTCAAAATCACTAAATAAAATCCGCAAAATTTAAGAAATACCAACATGCTGTCCAACAAAACAAAATATGGAATTAAAGCTTTAATCTACCTCTACGAAAATAGGGAAGAAACTCCTATTCCAATTTCTAAAATCGCTGAAGAGGAAAATATTCCCAGAAAATTTTTAGAAGCAATTCTTCTTACTTTGAGAAAAGGACAAGTGTTAGGAGCAAGAAAAGGGAAAAACGGGGGGTATTATCTCCTGAAAGATGCAGAGGATATATACATGACGGAAGTATTGCGGTTGTTAGGCGGCCCAATTGCTATGATTCCTTGCGTGAGTTTAAATTTTTACGAAAGCTGTGAAGATTGCCCGGATGAAGAAGCGTGTGGCGTACATCGGTTGATGTTGGAAGTAAGAGATAGTGCCCTCGAAATTTTGGCGCGTAAATCCCTGGCGCAATTAGCTGAAGAAAGCACTTAACTTAGATTTTCACAATAAAATCATTACTTGAACAATAACTTGATGCTGTTTTCCTTTGGGTAAATCCGGCGAATTTTGATATTGAGCAGTGATTTTCGCGTTTTGCCCATCTACATACCAATTTATACCGGCTTGAAATTCCTCAGCAGCTTTATTCAGTCCTTTAAAATCTCTATAAGAATAGGCTAAGTAGGGTTGAAATCGGTTTCTGAAAATATGTGTATCGGTACTTTTGGGAATTAAATATCCACCTTGCACATAAAATTGGGAACCATTTCCATTAATTCTTCCATTTAAATAATTCTCTCCCATCTTAGAATACTGATAGGAGGCATAAGTGGTTAAAGCCCCACCATTTTCTCCCAGCGGCGAATCATAAAAAACATCTCCCGCTACATGCCAAACATCTTTGGCTGTAAGCGTATTTTCGGTTTGATGAGCTATTCCTTCCGGATGGTAAAAAAATCCCGCCCCGATATTAAAAACCTCTTTGGTTCCTAAATAAGTGCCTACTCGAAAAGGAAGAAAATCGGATTCTTTATCCAAAAACTGATAGTCAAAATAACCGGCATAGGCATATTTTCCTTTTTCCAGTAATGCGCTGCCTAAATATTTTTCTTCTCCGGGAAGTATAGTCGTGTCTTTATCGCCATCAACCGTATTGACTTGCGGAGCATTTATGGCCAATCTATACTGGAACTTACCGAAAGATCCTCTGGCAAAAACTCCCAAATGTCGCACCCCTTGATCGGACAATCCCACCGTACTCCATGAAGATCGGTTGACATCAACTGTGAGTATGTTCAACGTGCTCAAACTGTTCAGCCTGGAGATTCCATTGACATAATGTTTTCCGATTCCAATATAGAGTTTCTCCGGAACGGCGGTAAATTCACCATATAAATCGACCAGCTGAATATTGGGACCACCACCATCTTCGGTGGGATAAATATTATTGGCATTTAAAGTGCTCAACCCAAAATGAGAAACCAGCTTAAAACGTTGATTTATTTCAGCATACATCAGTACTCCCATTCGTCTGATGGCAAAACCGTCATTGCTGTTGTGTCCTTCATTATCTTGCCACCAGAAATGACCATAGGCCATCATGCGAAGATACTTATCGCCATCTTCATCAAATTCAAATTTGAATCCACCGTTATATTCATCGGCATATTGCGCCTGTAAACTTGGAGAAATAAAAAACACAGCTAAACATAAACCCACAAAAAACCTCATTGTAAAACACCTTTGGTTAAGAAGTGTTAAACTTACAATTTTATAAGCTCAAAATGGAAGAGAATTGGGTGAAAATTTAATTTGGAAATGGACTGATGAGCTGTTAATTCTTAAAAAGGTTTTTTGGTTTTCTCCATCAACGAATAGTTGACCTTTGTATCAAAACAAAACTGTTTTACTTTAAAAATCAATTTAAAAAGTTACAACTGCTCCAAAATAGCTTAACCTGTAGTTTTCTATTTTTCCCCTCCTTTTTTAAGGATGAGAGCTTCGTTCTGGGGTTAAAGGCTGTAAATCAAATGTGAACCTTTTTAATGTGGTTTATCTATTTTTTTAAGCAAGGTTTTTTACTTTTCAGATATATTGGATTGAAAAGCAAAGGCTCTTTTCCTTGACAAAGAAAGGTTTCTTCTTAGAATTTGAATCTCCCCTTCCAAATTAGAAGATATAGAATCGTAATCTGCTCCAAAGTTCTCTGGTGCGCCTTTTGTTTTTACATTTTAATATTTCACCTGTTCACAGCTTCATTTTTTCACAAAAAAAGACCTCCAAATAATCTGAAGGTCTTTGTTTAACATCAAAAAATAAAAATTTAAAAAATCACTTCACTTCAAAATCCTCATCGCTCAAGCCCGAATTCACCTTAATATCTTTTACTTCCATTTTCACTTCTTGACCGAAGCCGAATAAAATTTCGTGAATAGTATGTGGGAATTTGATGCCGTCGACCTCTTCATAATCCGAAAACTCTTTTTCAAATCCTTCTGAATCTATCTCTTTTACTTTGAGACCTGTTTTAGCATCATAATAAGTTTTATAAGTCAAACCATCCGGGGTGATGATTTCCAAAACATAAACTTGTTTATTGTCGATCTCATCTATACCGAGTAAATTAGTTTGGTATTCTTTTTCTAAAGCAGTGAAATCTAACAGTGCTCTTTGACTAAGTGTTTTTAGGTAGTCTTTTTCTTCTTGTCCCAATTCTTGCTCCCGTCCTTGGCTACTTAAATAAACGTTGTCTCCATTGACGATGATAGAAAGCATGTTTTGCCCGAACACTTCCATTTCACGATTGTAATAATCAGGAGATTTTATTTTGTCAATGACAGAAAAAGGCGTTCCTTGAATGATGGCTTCCATCTCTATGGTCAAATCGTTTATTCCTTCCACTTTGTCTTTACCACCAATAACATCGAGATAATTATCGATTACTTGCTCAGGAGCTAAGTCATCTGGTGCAGCAGCTAATTTCTTCAACATATTATTATTCGGATTCGCATCGGGAACCAAACCTTTAGGATCAATTACTGCAGAAGCGATTTCTTTGTCAGCATCTTCTAAATGATAAGTGTATTCAGCTCCGGTCATCCAGATTTCTACGGGCAAATTGATGATTTCAGAAGTTCCATCGGTATAGTTGACTTGCAATTCTACCGGCATCGGCATTTCCCCACGATTTAATAAGGTGATTGTCGCTCCGTTTTGATAGTTATCTCCGACATAATCAATACTTTCAACCGATTGATCGATAGCCCAATTTTCCATAAACCAACCTTTAAAAAACCAGCCCAAATCTTCTCCCGAAACATTGCTCATCGTATTGAAAAAGTCCCACGGTTGCGGATGTTTATATGCCCAACGATCGATATAAGTGCGAAGTGCATAATCAAACCTTTCCGGTCCTAACACCACGTCTCTTAAAACTTTTAAGGCGGCGGCAGGTTTGTAATACGCTTCAATTCCCAAGTTTTGTTGGTTGTGAATCACATCTGCTTTCGTAAATAACGGATTCCAAGCTTTATTAAACAGAAATGCTCCCATTCGCTGTGGACTTTCTTCTTTATAATATTCCCCGTCATTAAATTTTTCAGTAGCGATGCCATTTATAAAAGTATTCAATCCTTCATCTTGCCAAGCGTGAACTCTTTCATTGGAACCGACAATCATCGGAAACCAAATATGTCCGAATTCGTGATTGATCACTGACCATAAGGCAGCGTTTTGACTCTTATAACTGCAAAAAACAATTCCCGGATATTCCATTCCGCCTTCATGCGCACCCACATTCGTAGCTACTTCATAAGGATAAGGATACCAATCTTTCGAATAAATTTCAACAGCGTTCTTCGTGTATTCTGTCGAACGCGCATAACCGTCTTGTCCGGAATTTTCAGCCGGATAAACCGATTGTGCCAAACCGGTTTTGCCGTTGGGTAAATTCATTTTCGCCGCATCCCAAATAAAAGCTTTAGAAGCTGCCCATGCCACATCTCGGGTGTTATCCATTTTAAAATGCCAAGTTAGCATACCATTTTCACTTTCTTTATGAAAATTGCCTTCCAGCATTTCTTCTTTGGAGACGATAGAAAGCGTTTCATCACTTTTTCTGGCTTCTTTCAATCTATTCTGTTGGGTTTTTGTCAAAACTTTTTTCTCGTTTTGCAATACTCCCGAACCGACAACAATCATATTTTCAGGAGCAGTGATTTCATAATCATAATCGCCATATTCCAGATAAAACTCCCCAGATCCTAAATAGGGAATCGTGTTCCATCCTTCGACTTCATCCAATACCGCCATCCTTGGAAACCATTGTGCCAAGGTATAAATCCAACCGTTTTCGGTCTCCACTCTTCCCATGCGGTCTTTTCCGTGGGTGGGAATATCGAAAGCGTAATCGATATCGATATCGATTTCTTTGCCATTCGCTTTTAAAGGTTTTGGCAAGCGTATTTGCATTCGGGTATCATATACATGGTATTCTGCTGCATTATTACAGATAGAAACACTACTCAGTTCATATCCTTCCGTAGGTGTTCGTACCCCGTTGCGATCATCAGCGGGGTAGAGCGCTTTGCTGCGTGAGTCATTTCTAAACGCATTTTGATCCATTTGCAACCAGATAAACTCCAAATCATACGGACTGTTATTGGTATAAGTCAGTGTCATTTTTCCGGTAATGCGATGGTTTATTGTGTCCAGCGTAGCTTTAATTTTATAATCCGCGCTGTTTTGCCAATAATCCGGACCGGGTTCTCCGGTGGCGCTATGGTAGGAATTGGCCATTTCATTTAAAAACAGCGGACTGAAAGCTTCGTGTTTATCAAAATCTGATTGGGGATGGTCTTGTGCATAACCTGAAAAATAAAATCCAAATACAAGTACCAGTAAAAAACGATAGAAAATAAATCTCATAATTTCAACTTTATCTAGTCTCGCAAAAATAGGAAAATAGGGTTGTCCTTAAAACTTGTAATAGAAAAAAATTAAATTTCCTTAGTTAAAATGAAAAAATGCTTTGGTGGTTCCTTAAAGAACGCATAAATTTGGTGCCATTATAAACCTTAATACTTTAGATAATGCTTAAGAAAATTACTTTATTAGCACTGGCCGTAATAGCCAGTTTCGCTTTAAAAGCGCAGAACCCAATTTTCTCCGAAGACCTGAGTGGAGTGGACGTACCAGGTGGAGTGGGAAGTATGCCGGAAAGTTGGACCCTTCACAATGAAGATGGTAATACGCCATATAACGATGGAAGTATCAATTCTTTAATTGATGAAGCCTGGAAAGTTTTAAACTTTGGAGATATAGGAAGAGTTGCAGTCAGTACTTCTTATTTCAATCCCCCGGGACAAGCAGATCGTTGGATGGTAACCCCGGAAATAAGTTTACCTGCAGACGAAGTAGCTACTTTAATTTATAAAGTAATGCCTATGTCACCTGTTTATCCGGATGAATATGAAATATTAGTTTCTACTACTGGTTCTGCAGTTTCTGATTTTACCGATGCTCCGGTATTTACTGAAATCGCACCGGCTATTGATGACTTCACTACGCGTGCAATTTCACTTGAGGAGTATGTAGGAGAAGAGGTGTATATCGCTTTTCGAAACATCAGTAACGATCAATTAATATTGGCTATGAAAGATTTTCAAGTAACTGTTTTAGATGAAAATGATGTTCATTTGACAGAAATAAATTTGAATGATTACATGGGAACTGATACAGATACACCTATTGGTATTAATATCCAAAACACCGGTAGCAATGAAGTAAATAGCATAACTGTAGAATGGACTGATGGCGAGGATACCTACACGAGCCAACATAGTGATTTAAGTTTAAATACACTTGAATCAACAGACGTTACCTTAGATGAGCCTTTACACTATGAAACAACAGGTGAAAGAGAAATTACCGTTACGGTAACTGAAGTGAATGGAGAGGCGGATTCAAATCCTGATAATAATGAGCTTTCTAAAAATGTTATAGTAGCCGGACAAGTAGTACCACAAAAAATTGTTATTGAAGAAGGAACAGGAACTTGGTGCCAATACTGTCCAAGAGGTTTTGTAGCGATGGATTACATGTATGATAACCCCGATTTGTTTCCAAACTTTATTGGGATTGGAGTACATATCGGGATAGCAGGTTATCCCGATCCAATGCAAGTAGATGAATATGCATCTGGAACAAATATTAGTGGACTACCGGGCAGTAATATCAACCGTAAAATTTTAGACTATGAAGTAAGTCAAAGTGCCTGGGTAAATATTTACAACCAACTTGATGGTATCGTCGTGCCTTTCGAATTAGGTCTTGATATTGAATTTGATAAGTCTTCGGGTGATCTCACGGCAACAGTAAATACTGATTTTTATACCGATTTAAACACTGCTGATTATCGTTTGGCTGTTGTTGTTGTGGAAGATGCAGTGACTGGTTCCGGTCCTGGATGGGGACAGGTAAATGCATATGCCGGTGGAGGTTTGGGACCGATGGGCGGATGGGAAAATTTGCCCGGGACGGTTTTTAACTATGAGTTTGATCGCGTAGGCAGAGCATTATTAGGAGGTTATTATGGTGAAAGCGGATCTGTTCCTGCTTCAGTTTCCAATGGTGATTCTCATAGTCACGAATTTACTTACACCCTTCCTGACAATATGAATCCTCAAGAAATTTCTTTAGTGGCTCTATTGCTTGACAATAGTACAGGTGAAATTCTCAACGCTGCGGAAGAACCAATTCCGGCGAGTATGGGAGTAGATAAAAATTCAGTTGATACTTTTAAACTGTATCCGAATCCGGCTGAAAATTTTGTCAATGTAGTATTTAATGAAGGAATTGATCAAGCGGTAAAAATGAACATTTATAACCTTAATGGAAGACTGGTTAAATCTCAAGATTTCAATCAGATCAATGCTGCTGATGGAGTTTCTATTAATATCGATGATTTAGCTACGGGAGAATACCTTATTTCTTTTTCTGCCGGGAATAGAACTATGGTGAAACATTTAATTGTTAAATAATAATTGTAGCGAATTAATTTATAAAATGTGCGTAATGTTTTTACGCACATTTTTTTTACGGAAAAGTGAAATATAAACTTAATAATAAAACTGAAAATATTTGCTGCTTAAACAATTATTGTGATAATTAATCCTTAATTTTGTGGGTACTAATTAATGAGAAAAGAAAAGACTATGAAAAAGACTTTAAGTTTATGGGTGGCTCTGTTTTTTGCAATTATTGCAGTTGCCCAATCCAATTTTCATGTAACTTCCAATTTCGGTGATATCGAGGAAGGAACAGTATTAGAATTTAATACCACTGACAAGCCAGAGAGTAGTGTGAACTTTACCATTCACAATAATGCAGAATTCCCCATCAATATGCGTTTAAAAGTGGTTTCTATAGAAAACTCTGATGGAGATCCTTTTGAGGCTTGCTTAGGTGGAATGTGTTATTACAAAATTGTGGAAGGTGCAACTTATCCATACCCGAGTGAACCCGGATTTGAAACTATCGGACCGGGAGAAGCAAATTCTGGAGGAGAAGGTGATCAAGCCAATCATGTTTGGAATAGTGAAGAAGGTATCGATCCTGACGAACCCGTCGTAGTTGAATTCGCTTTTCAACGGGTCGATGATTCTGGTAGTGTTGTTTTGGAAGAACTCAACTTTACTTATACTTATGCGCCAGAGCTTTCAGTTGATGGTTTTGACAAGCATTTCGGAGTGCAAATTCAAAACACCTCCATCAATAACGGAGAATTAAATATTAATGCGGAAACTCCGGCAACTATGGAAATTTATAATTTGTTAGGCCAACAAGTGAAAACCTCCAAATTAACTGCCGGAATGAATACACTTGATATTGCCGATCTTTCTGCACAGATTTATTTAGTTCGAATTCAAAACGGAAAAGGAGAACTAAAAACACAAAAAATTGTAGTGCAGTAAGTAAGCAAAATTACAATTGATAAAAAGCTGTCCGTTTTGGATGGCTTTTTTTATGGGGTGAATTGTTGTTAAACCCTTATTAAACCTAAGGAACATTACTGTTTAAATCGCGATATTTCCTAAAACGTAATAGATGAAGTTGTTGGTAACCGGAGCTACTGGATTGATAGGGAGTCACTTTTCTAAACTGTGTAAAGAAAAAGGTTATGTCATAAATTACTTAACCACAAGCAAAGATAAAATTGAAGATAAACCCCAATACAAAGGGTTTTACTGGGATCCGGAAAAAGGAGAAATAGACCCAAAATGTATTGAGGGGGTAGATAAGATTATACATTTTGCCGGTGCAAGTGTTGCACAACGATGGACCAAAAAACATCGAAAAGAAATATTGAGCAGTAGAATAAAAACTGCCACATTATTGAGATCTTTACTTTCCAAAAAAGAAAATCAGATCACGCAATTTATCTCCGCCAGCGCCATAGGAATCTACCCGAGTTCTTTATCCAAACTATACGACGAATCATCAGAAGAAAAAGCAGATGATTTTTTGGGATTGGTTGTCCAAGAATGGGAACATGAAGCAGATGAATTTAGAAAACTTGGAGTAGGAGTCTCTAAACTTAGAATAGGCTTGGTATTAAGCGCTGATAGTGGTTTTTTCGCTGAAATAAAAAAACCGATTAAGTATTACGTAGGATCTGCTTTAGGAAGTGGGAATCAATGGCAATCTTGGATTCACATCGATGACTTGGCTGCCTTGTTTTTATTTGTGGCAGAAGAAGAATTAGAAGGTGTGTTTAATGCTGTCGCTCCTAATCCTGTCAAACAAAAGTACCTTATAAATTGTATTGCCAAAGCTTTGAAAAAACCTATTTTTCTGCCACCGGTGCCGGGTGTTTTACTTAAAACAGTTTTAGGCGATATGGCAAGTGTAATTACTTCCAGTCAATTGGTGGTCAGTAAACGATGGGAAAAAGAAGGATTTGTCTTTAAGCACACACAAGTGCAAGGTGCAATTAGGGATTTAGTCGAATGAATTAATATGAATGATCGAATGATTTCCACAAACTGCTAAATATTGGTGCCTTAGAATATTATCGGTCTGATAAACCTTTTAGTATTGTGTTGAAGCTCTATGAAAGTTGCTGCAAATACACCAATAGATTTTCATAACAGGTAGTTGAATTTGAAGTGAAAATTTAATTGGTACACAAAGGAATGTTCGGAAAGGACAAACAACAAACTAATTTAAATAGTTAAGTCTAAAAGCTGATCAATTTCAAACAAATTGATTTGTTTTTCAGAATGATTGTTTTTGGGGTGTTTATTCCTCATAAATAGAATCGTATAAGTCTTTATAATTTTCGATAACGTTTCTTCTTTTTACTTTTAATGTTGGAGTTAGTTCTCCACCATCAATCGACCAAACCTTTGGGGTGAGTCGGAAAGTTTTTACTTGTTCCCAACGGCCTAAATTTTGATTTACTTCCTCAACATCTTCTTGAATACGCGCTATGATGTCCTCATTTCT
>Ga0079225_10000987_pt1 | contig 15801 bp, 22 predicted proteins | sample Poulit2012_FD_76344 | JGI IMG/M metagenome (GOLD analysis project Ga0079225, IMG submission 76344) | Agricultural soil microbial communities from Georgia to study Nitrogen management - Poultry litter 2012 | ecosystem: Environmental > Terrestrial > Soil > Agricultural land | place: USA: Georgia... | reverse complement strand
TTACATATCATCTCGTGGGTCTGTTTTGCCTTAGGACTATTTACATTTTTAGAAATCATTATGACGATGATTGGTTATTACTTAGCCCGTACAGCCATGCTCTGTGGAGTGAACGCAAACGTCGCACGTTGGATCAATTTAATCCTTACAGTAATTTACGCCATTATATTTATTGTGTTTTTCTTCATCGGATTTTTTGAAGGCATGACACAACCCATATAACCATATATAAAAAGGCTGTGTCTTCATTAACACAGCTTTTTTGCGTTTCTCCTAACTCCAAACGTTATTTTCAAGTTAGCAGGCTGCTCCCGCTAGCTCCAGATGCTACTTTCAAGTTAGGAGTTAATCATTAAATAGCGTGAAGCAAAAAATCATTAAGTATTTGAATGAAGGTTGGATTTCAGTAGATAAAAGTAATTTTAGGGACTTTAGTTTATGTAGAAACCTTTATGCTAGTACCTCAATGTTTCTTTGGGGAAATTAGTCCATTCCTAAAGCTAAAATAAATAATAAAATTAGTGGTAAAGAGCAAAAGAATATTCCAAAATCAAATGCTTTCTTATTGAAAAATTTCCATAGTAGAAATGTAAAACTGATTAAAGTAATTGATAATATTAATAATTCGAAAGCAAAAAATCCAATAACGTTATTTGGTAATATTGTAGCTAGAGTATTACTTAAAAATAAAATCCAAAATCCTGCCTGAATTGAATAAACCACTTTTTCTTGCTTAAAAAAGGAATTATTATCTGGTTGACTGATATATTTCAAATAAAAACCACTAAAAATCAAACTCAAAGTAACCAAAGCGAAAAGCCTCGTTATTATATCATAATAGTACATATCAAGATCCATTATGTAGTTCCTCCTCTATGGTTTGGTTTATTTTAGAAGAAAATGATTAAAAGAATATTAAGATTTACGAGAACAATCTAAGAAGTTGTAATTGAATAAGTATGAATATTGGAATTAATTTTTCATTAACTACTTAATATTAGAACTAGGTTTAATAATTTATTCACATACCTATGGCCTTTTCTTTTAAATTAAATATAAAGAAGTGCACTTATTAGTCCGCTTTAAGAATTAAAAGCGGATATTAGGATGCAAGATGGATAAAAAGTATCTGAGGAATTAAATTTCTTAATAAAATATTTATAAATGTATGATACCGTTATCAAAAGGAAGTGTTCAGATGGACAATCATATCGAACTACAACAAAAATATAAAAAAATTTCAATAATGTTTGTGATTCTGTTTTTATCCATACTTGCTTTCCCATATTTAGGTGTAAAATTTGTTAATTTCTATGCCAACCCTGCAGATAAATATCGAGGAGAATTTACTTCTCCTACAGCTCATATGATTATTATTGATGATCATTTTCATGTGGCTACTACTTCTAGTAATCAATCGTATCTTGTTTATTCGGAAACTCCAGAAGGGAGATTCCGGGATGAAGTGTACAGTCAAAGTGTTGATAAGTTGAATTGGACAGATGAGTTTATCCTAGTTGGTGCACAGTCAGAGACTTCAGGTAAGTATTCCTATATGATTTTGGATAGAGCTACTAGAGAAGTAGAAGGCTATACAGATGAAGAAGCATTCGATAAAGGGAGAGAAGAAAAAGGAATTGAAGCGGATGTACTAGATAAGAAATATTTTGATTGGTATTAAAAAGTACACTCAAATTGTATTCATTAGTTTATAATGCAGAATATAAAAAGAAAATATATGTAAAAAGTCACCAATCTCAAGCTTTTCTCAAAAAGAATTGAAAGTTATCTAACTCAATAATAAATTATCGCATTACGATAATTTATTATTGACACTTGAATTATTAAAGTATATATTTAACTCACCAAATAATAGAGGTGAGAGCAATGAATATAAAACGATTTAGACGATTATGTAATATCAGTTCAATTATTTTGAAAGGGTTTACTATACTGGCAATTTTAGTTACAGTTTATGCGATATTTCAAATAATAACTGGAAATACAAATGTATGGTTTTCTTATGATGGACCTAGTTTTCCTATCTTTTCTTCAGGAGGATCCATGAACGGTATGCCAATTACAGAGTCAGAATATAGACTAGCGGCACTGATTCTGACACCTTTTTTGATCACAATTAGTTCTTATGTCATGTGGAGAGGAGCTCAGTTATTCAAACGGTTAGCCGATGGAGAAACACCCTTCAATCACAAGTTTGCTAAATCATTGAAACATTTAAGTGTAGTGCTCATATTAACAGATATTGCTTTACCAATACTTTATTCGATCATTCTTTCAACGATTTACGAAGACGGTCACCAATTCGTTATTGGGCTGAGCTCTTCATTTTTAATCGGAATTATACTTTATGTAATTGCAGAAATATTTTACTATGGGATTGAATTACAACACCTAGCAGATGAAACAGTATAAAGGAGGATTTTAATGGCTATTGTAGTGAGATTAGATCGCGTAATGGCTGACCGAAAAATCCTTCTGAAAGATTTAGCGGATGAAGTAGGAATAACCAATGTTAATTTATCAAAACTAAAAAATGGAAAAGTAGTGGCCATTCGTTTCGAAACATTGAACGAAATATGTCGAGCGTTAGATTGCCAACCTGGAGATATATTGGAATATGTGGAAGAGGAGTAATTTATTGAGTACTGAGTAAAGAACTAATACACTAACTTCTATTATGGAGATTAATATAACAGAGGTTAGTGTTTTTGAATACATGATATTTATCTTTCATAATGCTTATTGCCACCTTCTGTATTTTTCTACTCATATTAAAAGAATTTCATTTATATTTCTAATAGTATGAACCCCCTTTTATTTTTGATATACTTTTAATAATCTACAGATGTTTATTAACAAACAAAATATTAAGGCCATTAGGGTGAGCTATGAAAAATAAAATGAATTTACAAATGGTTAGTCTACTTCAGTTTACATTTGCTGTACTCGTTATCATGCTTCATTCTTCAAGACTATTTCAAGATGATGCATTACACTTCATTCAAAAAAGTCTATTCAGTCGGATGGCCGTTCCATTTTTTATTGTTTGTTCGACTTTTTTAGTCCGAGAAAAAACTGAAAAAGATACTCTATATCCAAAAAACTACGTAAAGAATTATATTAAAACTTATCTGGTATGGAGTATGGTTTTTATACCTTATGGATTGTACTATTTTTCTACATTATCCTTACCCCCGGTACTGATTCCATTTGGATTATTCATTGCTCTTTTCTATACTGGAATTTGTTATCATTTGTGGTACATGCCTGCTTTTTTAACTGGTTTTTATCTTGTCCATACCGTAAGAAAAAAGCTAAGTTTCAAATGGACACTTGTGATCTTCGGTATTCTATTTTCCTTAGGCAGCATTGAAACGTACTCTGAGTTTTTAAAAGATACAATTGCCTTGTCAAACTATGACGTCTATGCCGCCATTTTCTTTACGAGTAGAAATGGAGTATTCTTTACGCCTATTTTTATCTGTCTAGGTTGTTTGCTGTATGAGTATAAAAGTCACCCGATATTTACCCAAAAATACTTTCTTAAGTTACTCATTTCTTTCTGTTTTCTATGTATAGAGGGTTTTATTCTATTTCCTAACCAAGGAATCGATAAAAACTTCTTGTTTTCTTTAATCCCTTTCACAACATTCTTATTTAATTGGGCGATTCGAACAGAACGATTTAGAAGTAAATCTTTTTATATCTTGAAGCAACTGAGCATTTTCTATTTCTTTATTCACCCGATCTTTATAGAATTTATATCAATACCTTCTATAAAAAATAGATTTAATGAGGCCCACTTTGGCTGGATCCGATTTTTCTTCACGTTAATTGGTACGCATTTTCTATCCTTGGTCATCATTCAAATAGCACAAATGAGAGAGAGAAGAGTTTCTAGAAAAATATAGAATAAGTACTTATATAGAGTAAGATTTAGTAGCTAGAGGGAATCTTTAACGATTAGTAGCGCATTATTTTTAAGGCTTATTTTTAGAAGATTATTGCTCATAACCTACGCATGAAAAAGAAAAGAGGGATACTATGACGGGGGAAGATGAAGAAAAGAAAGTTGAAAATCTTTTTTGGAGTCATTTTGTTTTTTTAATGACTATTATTCTACTTTCCTTAGTTATACTTTTGATTGTGCTGTTCGGTTATCTTATACTCAGCTGGTTTAATTTCTTTGGATAATAATTTGAGACATCTTTAGAATAATTTCTAAACTTACAATCATTTTTTTACATATCGCTTATTTAAAGATTAAAAACTCTAGCCCCCTTAGATTAAAAAGAGGACTAGAGTTTTTAAGTATTGTTTCTCGTTGAATAAATTTAATTCAAAAAATCTTGTAAGATTTCTCAAGTTCATGCGTCTAATGTATGGGAGGTGAAAAAGTGACCGAGCTCGAAGAGATTTATAATCGATATTTTAAGGATGTATACTTATTTGTATACAGCTTATCTAAGAACCAATATATTGCTGAGGACATCACTTCTGAAACATTCTTAAAGGCGATGAACTCTCTAGATTCGTTTAAAGGGGACAGTGACATTAAGGTTTGGCTCTTCCAAATTGCTAAAAATAGTTACTACTCCTATTTACGTAAAAATAAGCGGATCGTACCAACGGAAAAATTTCCTAAAGAAACAGATGGCATAAATATAGAAAAAGAAATCGTAGACAGAGAACAATCAATGCGTATCCATAAAATCTTACATCACCTGCCTGATCCTTATAAAGAAGTATTTTCTTTAAGAATGTTTGGAGAATTGAGTTACAAAGAGATTGGAGAGATTTTTGGGAAAACGGATAACTGGGCGGCGGTCACTTTTTACCGAGCCAAGAAAAAAATCAATGAAAAAATGAGGGACAGCAGATGAAAATAGTATCTTGTGAGGTCATTCAAGACCTTATTCCTTTGTATGTAGAAGATATGCTGAGTGAAGAATCTAAAATGCTTGTAGAATCGCATCTAAATGAGTGTGAAGAGTGTAGAGAATATATGAATGAACTTCAAACAACGAGTATTCTTCCACCGGATACAGATACAAGGCCGTTGGAAAAAATCCAAAAAAATTTGCAGAAGAAAAAATGGTTAACGATTGTTTTCTCTGCTTTAGTGACTTTGCTGATAGGTAGTCTGATTGTTATTTTTATGACTACCCCTGAATATCTTCCATATTCTGAAGATGTAGTAGCGATTAGTGAAACAGAAGAGGGTTTCGTACTTGCCGATTTTAATGAAGACGTCGCAGGATATAAGTTTGACAGTTATCCAACGGAAGATGGTACAGGTAAAATCTATCATCTAACTGCTTGGGGTACAACGTGGCAAGATTTAACAAATGCTGAGGGGGTTACTCCAGTTGTCTTGAATCCAAATGGAGAACGAGTGGCGAGTGTTTACTATTACCTTACAGACGGAACCGCAGATGAGCTCATTTATGGGGAAGAACAGCATCCAAGTGGAGGAGTTGTCACATTGCCGAGATTATCTTTGGCTTATTTAACGGGAATAGTGATTCTAGCATTAATCGTCTGCTTAGTGATTATGTGGCTTGTTCGATCGAATAGGTTCCAGCTTGAACAGATGGCTAGAATAATTTTGATGCCTATTTCTTATTTGTTGGCTCAATTTATGGTTATGGGATTAGATACCACCACTTATTCTTTCGTTAGAGATCTGTTAGCGATTTTGTTAGTGGCGATCTTGTTGTATGGAGTACTTACGATAGGATTAAAAGGGTTCAAAAATTATCTATTCAGTAAGGAACAATGATAATATTCTACTTATGAATTATAGTTCTATGAAAACTGAGTCTCGTTAGGCTCAGTTTTTTTGTTTTATCCTCAAATTTTAAAAGAAAAGAAAAATTATTTATACCGATGATCTTTTTTCTTATCTGACATAAAAGTAATAAGTGACGGAAGGGTAATTCCACCAATAACAAATACGATTGCACAAAAAAAGGAATTCCCCAATCATTCTGAAGAAAGAGATTAGCGATTAGTATAAATACTCCACCCTTAAGACTGTATTTAACTTGATTAGCCATTTTCTGTTTTATCCTCCTAGGTATATTTCTATACAGTATCCATTAAATATTCAATCAAGTCAATCACTACTCAATTCCTATAAATTCCCTTATTATTAGCATACAAAATCCAAGAAGGGTGATACGAATGCTGCCAAGTATAGAAACCAGAAGAGAAGTCATTGCCGAAGAGCTTTCAGACCAAAAACGATCGGATTTAGGGGAAGATTTCGCAAGGCTTCAGCGGGCGTTGAATAAAACGGAGAAAAGCATGTTGGTGATAGTGGACGGTTGGGAGTCTTCTGGAAAAGGGACGCTCTTAAAAGATTTAACACGGGAGCTTGATCCGAAGTATTATGAGGTCAGTGTGTTTGAGGAGTCGACCGAAGAGGAGAACCGGCATCCTTATCTGCACCGCTTCTTTATGCGGGCGCCGTATGAAGGGCAAATTTCCTTTTTTGACCGCAGTTTTTATTATGATTTGCTGAATAACCCTGAACTTGAAAATGGGCAGCTGGCGCATTTAATTGATGACATCCAGTTTGTCGAAGATGCGCTGGCGAAAAATGACACGCTGATTGTTAAATTTTTCTTGCATCAAACGAAAGAAGAAATGCAGAAAAATATCGAAGACTTGGAAGAAGACTCTTACCGCCACGTTCGTCTTTCAGACAATGACTACGATCAGCTTCAACAGTATGAGAAGTATTATCATCATTTCAAAAGTGTGTTAGACCAAACCAACAACCCGTTGGCGCCTTGGAATGTTTTGTACGTGGAAGGAGAAGCTGATACTTCAAGAAAAGCACTTGAGATCTGTATCGATCGATTGGATTTGTTTTTAGACACAGACACAAAAAGAAAAGTCCCTGAACTGAAAAGACTGCCGGATGCGGATGAGCTCCCACTGGACCAAGTCGACTTAACGAAAGAAATTTCTGAAGAAGAATACGATCGGCAACTGGAAGACCTTCAAAAACGGGCAGGCGATTTACTCTATCAAGTCTATATTGAAGGGAAAACGGTTGTTGTTGCTTATGAAGGAACGGATGCAGCAGGCAAAGGTGGAAATATTGAACGGCTAACGCGGTATATGGACCCAAGAGGGTATGACGTCGCCACAGTTTCAGCTCCTACCAAACATGAAGCTGCACACCATTATCTCTGGCGATTTTATCGGGATTTCCCACCTAAAGGACGCATGACCATTTTTGACCGCAGTTGGTATGGTCGGGTATTGGTTGAGCGAGTGGATGAGTTAACGCCTGAGTATCGCTGGAAAGAAGCGTATGAGGAAATCAATCAAATGGAACATAATTTAGTACACGAGGGTTATTTAGTGTTGAAGTATTTATTAATTATCGATAAAGAAGAGCAGCGGAAACGATTTGAAGCACGAGCAGAAGATCCAGATAAGCAACACAAATTAACCGATGCCGATTGGGAGAGCCATGAAAAATTTGAAGACTATAAACAAGCGATGAATGAGATGGTCTTTTATACATCGACGGAAGAAGCCCCTTGGAAAATTGTGAGTGGTATGGATAAAAAATACGCGCGCATTCAAGTGCTAAGAGATTTTATAGAAAAAGTCAGCGCTTATTTAGAGGATGAATAGCGGATGAAGGATAACCACTTATTACATGACACGCACAAAAAAAGTTAAAGATTTTTAGAAAACAACCTAATTCGCATTATCTTTCAAGGAATAATTTATCTCGGTTTTACCATGTTAATTGGTGCCTATTTCTTTTATAATAGAGAAGAACGAAAATTATAAGGGTGAGAGAAAATGACCTACCAGGCTTTATACCGAGTATGGCGTCCACAAACCTTTCAAGATGTTTATGGACAAGAGATGATTACTCAAACACTACAAAATGCGATTCGAAAAGAACAACCCAGTCACGCTTATTTATTCACGGGTCCTCGAGGAACGGGAAAAACAAGTGTGGCGAAAATTTTTGCGAAAGCCATTAACTGTAAAAACTCGACAGACGGCGAACCATGTAACGAATGTGCCATCTGCGAACAAATTACAGACGGCAGTTTAGGCGATGTCATTGAGATCGACGCGGCCAGTAACAACGGTGTCGAAGAAATCCGAGACATCCGTGAAAAAGCCAACTATGCGCCGACGCAAGCCGACTACAAAGTCTACATCATTGACGAGGTGCACATGTTGTCGATGGGAGCATTTAATGCGCTCTTAAAAACATTAGAAGAACCGCCAAGAAATGTGGTTTTTGTTTTGGCAACGACAGAACCTCACAAAATTCCGTTAACGATTATCTCGCGAACCCAACGCTTTGATTTCCGCCGCATTTCACAAGAAGATATTATGCGCCGGATGGAATACATTTTAAATGAGATGCAAGTGGAATATGAAGAAGATGCGCTGCTCCTTATCGCAAAAGCCGCAGAAGGTGGAATGCGAGATGGACTGAGTATTCTAGACCAAGCCCTTTCTTTCCATGACAATCAAATCTTCACCGAAGATATTCAGCGCATTACGGGAAGCGTCACACAAGATCTATTAGAACAATATTTTGAATCTCTCGCACAAAAAAATACAAAAGATGCGTTAAACTTACTTCAAAACTTATTAGCGGAAGGAAAAGATGCCGGGCGCTTTGTCGAAGACGTCATTTTATTCGGAAGGGACTTGTTGTTGTTTCAAAACACGAAAGAAAACGACCGCTCGCTCTTTAAGATTGCAAAATTCAGTGAAGGGTTTGAAGCACTCGCAACCAGTATCCCAGAAGAATTTCTCTATCAAATCATTAGCGTCTTCAATACCACCCAACAAGAATTGCGCATGAGTAACCATGCGGAAGTGTATTTAGAAGTCGCCACCATCAAATTGGCTCAAAGAGAAGTGGAAGCACCAGTGGTCGATGCTCCAACATCACAAGAACCAACCCAATCAACCCCGGCTCCTTCGGAAAATGATGAAGTGTCTGCACTCAAAAAAGAGTTAGCGGAGATGAAGAAAGCAATCAGCACTATGAAAGAAAATGGTGTGCAAGGAAAGGGTGGAAACGCACAAAACGGTGGAGCCAAAAAAGCAACACCAAAAAGTCCGACGGGGCAATTTAAAGCGAACCGTACGAGTGTTTATAAAGTTCTGTCTGAAGCCACTCATGATGATTTGAGAGAATTAAAATCCGTTTGGGTGGATGTCTTGGCCATTTTAGACGTCGGTCAAAAAGCTTTAATGAACAACTCAGAGCCTGTAGCTGCAAGTCCGGATGCATTGGTGGTAAAATTTGATTACGATATTCTTTGCGAACGGGCACAGGAAGATACCCTATTGCATGAGACAATCAATGACTACTTAGAAAAAATCATTGATCGACGCATCCAATTGGTATGCATCACAAGTGAAGAATGGCCAAAAGCTAGACAAGACTTTATCGATCGTATGAAATCAAAAGATAAAGATGAATCGAGTGAAACTAGTGCCGATGAGAATGAAAATGTAAAACAAGAAAAAAAGGAAAATAAAGTCGTCTCTAAAGCGGTAGAGTTCTTTGGAGAAGACATTGTAGAAATCGTCGATTGATCGACAGATAAAAATTAAAAAGGAGAATGTGTTTATGCGTGGAGGAAACATGAAAAATATGATGAAGCAAATGCAAAAAATGCAAAAAGAAATGGGGCAAGCGCAAGAAAAATTAGAACAATCAACGTTCACTGGAGTAGCAAACGATGACTTGGTCACCATTACAATGAATGGGAAACGCGAAGTTCAAGAAGTCAACGTGAAAGAAGATATTGCCGAGATGGGCGACAGTGAATTTTTAGAAGACCTCATTTTATTAGCTTTAAACGATGTGTTAGAACAAATTGACAATGAAACTGAAAAAGTGATGGGTAAATATACCAATAATTTAAATATTCCGGGAATGTAATCAAGGTTCACTGAGTTTTTAAGTTTGGTTGAAAGAAAGCAGGAATGTTAGATGTATTATCCAGAACCGATTTCTCGTTTAATGGAGAGTTACATGAAGCTGCCGGGGATTGGTGAGAAAACAGCTTCCCGGTTAGCTTTTTATACCGTCAATATGCGTGAAGAAGATGTGACGGATTTTGCGAAAAATTTAGTGAGTGTCAAACGCGATTTGAAGTATTGTTCAAACTGTGGAAACATTACAGAATCAGACCCTTGCGCGATCTGTTCAGACAAAAATCGTGACCAATCCATTATTCTCGTGGTTGAACAGGCTAAAGATGTCATCGCGATGGAAAAAATGCAAGAATTTGATGGACAGTACCATGTCTTGCATGGAGTGTTGTCTCCTGTCGAAGGAACAGGACCTGAAGATATTAATATTTCATCCCTTCTTAAACGATTGCAGGATGAAGAAGTCAAAGAAGTCATTATTGCGACGAACGCAAACGTTGAAGGTGAAGCAACCGCCACTTATCTTTCGCGCTTAATCAAACCCGCTGAAATCAAAGTGACGCGTCTCGCTCACGGATTATCTGTAGGCAGCGATATTGAATATGCGGATGAAGTGACATTATTGAAAGCTGTTCAAGGACGGACAGAAATGTAAGAGTAAAAAGATTGGAGCGATTCAATGAAAACTATCGAAATTGATTTTATCGTTTCAGATAGCTTAGCGGCACTTGAACTATACGAGAAGGTTTTTGAAGTCGAACGTGTCGAAGTGACGGATTTTGAAAGAGGCTTAAATGAAGCCATCTTTACCATTTATGGAACGACTTTCCATCTATTGGATGAAAATCCGGAGTACCAATTGTTTGCGCCGAAAGAAGACCATCCGATGACAATGTGGATTAATGTAACGGTCCCAGATATTCAAACAACTTATGAAAAAGCACTTGAAGCGGGCTGTACGGAAGTCCAACCGATAACGAAAATTGAAGATTTCGGTGTATCCAACGCTTCTTTTATGGACCCCTTTGGTTACCACTGGATGCTGCACCAAGTCCATCGTGAAGTGAGTTTTGAAGAGCGCAACGAGTTATGGGAAAACCGCGGAGACAACTAATCGCTTTAATCTTTTACGCACTGAAACCCTGCGTTTTAGTGCGAGTACATAATAGAATACTCATTTTTACATAAAACATAGGGATAGAAGTTTCTTGAACTATGTTTTTTGATTATGCGAAACAAAGGAGATGTAGAAATGAAATCTTATAAAGTAATTTTCCATATTAATCAAATCGACAAGTGGGATTTGCTAAAAAAAACGTCTTGAATTTGTTGGATGATATGTCAAATGTCCAAGTTAGAGTTGAAATCATGGCAAATGGAAAAGCGGTCCCATATTTCGATTCCACCAACCATGAGATAGAACCAGATATCTATCATTTAAAAGAGATGGATGAACAAGGGGTTAAAATCGTTACGTGCAATAAGGCTTTGACGGTGCATGGTATCACAAGAGAGGAATTGTATCCCTTTGTAAAAGTGGTACCAGCAGGTGTTAGCGAACTCGTCAAAAAACAAAATGAAGGTTATGCTTATATTTATATTTAAATTTAAACAAATTGAAGTGCACAAATGCAGTCATTTCGGAACGAGAAGGGGTTCTTTGGCTTTCGGATTTGAGATTTAATGGAAAAATGTTCGATTCTAACGTATAATTAGTGTTGTAAAATGTAAAGGAACGGAGAGAGTCTATTGCAAGGATTGTTTATAACCGTAGAAGGACCCGATGGATCGGGCAAGACGACGTTGGTTCAAGCGTTGAATCAACGATTGGCTGAACATTTGAGGGTGCCCTTGACGGTGACTCGAGAACCTGGGGGAAGCATGATTGCGGAAAAAATCCGCGAAGTGATTATCGATCCCAACAATAAAGAGATGGATGACCGAACGGAAGCTTTATTGTTTGCGGCGAGCCGACGCCAACATATTATAGAAACCATCCATCCGACACTTGAGCGAGGAGAAGTGGTCTTGTGTGACCGTTTCGTGGACAGTTCCATTGCTTACCAAGGCGCAGGGCGAGGGATTGGTGTAGAAGCTGTGGCGACGTTAAACCAATTTGCGACGGAAAACTTAACCCCTGATTTGACTTTGTATTTAGACGTCGATGCTCAAGTGGGCTTAAATCGAATTGGCCATAAAAATTCAAACCGCAAAAAAGATCGTTTAGAACTTGAAGAAATTGATTTTCATAACCGTGTGCGAGAGGCTTATCATGTCTTGTTAGAAAAGAATTCGAATCGGATGGTCGAAATCGATGCTACTCAAGCGGCAGATCAAGTAGTGGAAGACGCATGGCAAGTGCTTCAAACAAAACTTCAAGCGTTAAATCTGTTAAAATAATAGAAACCGAAGAAGTACCAGGAGGAGATTGGAATGAAACTAATTATTGCGATTGTCCAAGACGAGGACAGCAAAAAGTTAAATGAAACATTCACTAAAAACGGGGTGCGCTCGACACGTCTGACATCCACAGGTGGATTTATGCGTTCAGGAAACAGTACCTTTTTGGTGGGTGTTGAAGACAATAAAGTGGATGCTGTGTTAGATATTATCGAAGAAGTGTGTTCAACACGTGTTCAATCGATTATGGCCCCTCCAACGTACGATTTTAACTTTGAAATGAACTTAAACTACCCCGTCGATGTTGAAGTGGGTGGCGCGACTGTTTTTGTATTAGATGTTGACCAATTCAAGAAAATATAAAAAGTTTAGGAAGTAGTTATTATGGCATCTGTTGTAAATAAACAACCAGAAATTCGCGAATTACTCGCAAAAATCGTTAAAAATAATCAACTGCAGCACGCCTATATTTTTGAAGGGGTTGCAGGTGCTGGAAAATATGAGATGGCAAAATGGTTAGCCAAAGCCATCAACTGCTTAAATCAAACAGCAGATGGTGAACCGTGCGAGAGTTGCAACCAGTGTCTTCGCATTGAACAAGAAGAACATCCGGATGTTACGATGGTTGAACCGGATGGCTTATCGATTAAAGTGGACCAAGTGCGGGCGATCAAAGACGAGTTCTCCAAAAGCGGGATGGAGAGTCGCCGAAAAATTTTAATTATTGAAGACATGGATAAAATGACAACCAGTGCTGCAAATAGCTTGTTGAAGTTTATTGAAGAGCCAGAAGGTGAGATTACGATTCTGCTTTTGACGACGGAAGTGCAACAGTTGTTGCCAACGATTGTCTCTAGATGTCAAATTATTCATTTTCCAGTAAGAAATATCCATGACCGGATTGAAGAGATCAGGGCAAGAGAGATTCCGCAAACTTCAGCGACATTATTGGCGAATTTAACACAGGATGCGGATGAAGCGGTTAACATTTATCACCAGGAAAATTTTAACAAGCTGGTTGAAACGATTTGGCAATGGTTTTTGTATCTAAATAAAAGAGAAGATCAAGCGTTTATTTATGTACAAACCAATTTGATGCCGTTGGTCGATAACCGGGAAACCTCTAGTTTAATGTTAGATTTACTCCTCTTGATTTACCGAGATTTAATGACCATTCATTTTGATCAAGACCGAGTCTTGGCTTTTTCAAAATATGAGAAGGAATTACATCAAGCATTAAACCATTCACTGAATCGAAACTTAACCGATGTGTTATCGATTGTGTTGGACGGCAAAAAGAAACTCAATCGGTATGTCGCCGCACAAGGCGTATTTGAACAGATTGCCCTGAAATTAATGAAATGATTGCTTAAGTAGACAAAATATTTAAGCCAAAGTATGAAACAAATAGGAGTGGGATTTTTGGAGAAAAAAGAAATCATTGATACGATTGTCGAAATCGAATCTCAAGCAGACGCCACTCTTCAAACATTAAGTACTTTAAAAGATGAAATCGCAAACCTCTTAGAAGAAAATCAAACGCTGCGTATGGAAAACAAGCACTTACGTGAAAGATTAGAAGAAGAGATGAAAGAAGCCAAAGAGTCGGAAGAATCCGGCGGCTTAACGAAATCCCGTTTGAATTTAGAAAATATCTATGAAGACGGCTTTCACGTATGCAATATGTTTTATGGGCAACGTCGTGTTGAAGATGAACCATGTGCTTTTTGTTTAGAAGTCATTTACGGCGAACGATAGTAATAGATCCCATTTTCACCCTGGGTTCTATTACTTTTTTGTTTTATGTAGGAAACGAGAGGGTTTTAAGTCAATAGCCGCCAGTGTCGGGATATAAAACAGTATAGCGACAGTAGATGAGTCCAGCATCGGGATACTGCCAGTTATTCAGACAGTGGCGTCTCATTCCTAAAAAATTATTAGGATGTTGAAAAAATCGATCGATTTTTTCGGCGACTAAGGTTCTAGCGGATGCGAAATCAATAAAGAAGGTGAAAAAATGCTAAAAGAAAATGAACGAATCGATCAACTCATGCAATACAATTTAAAAATTATCCAAAGCCCCGATGTTTTCTCATTCTCCCTAGATGCAGTGTTACTGGGTCATTTTGCGAAGCTAAGGAACCGGGACGATCAAAAAGTGGTCGATTTGTGTTCGGGAAATGGCGCAGTGGCCTTGATGATTTCGCAGAAAACAAAAAGTCATGTCTACGGCATCGAGATTCAAGAAGAGTTAGCGGATATGGCTCAGCGGAGTGTGGCGCTGAATGGTTTGAAAGACCGTATTTCAATCGTACACCGAGATATTAAAGAAATTAGTACGGAACATTACGACTCGGTCGATGTGATTACCTGTAACCCGCCATACTTTCCGATTGAAGAAAATGGCTATGTGAATCCAAATGAGCATTTAGCGATTGCACGTCATGAGCTGCATCTGTCTTTAGATGAGTTGCTGTATAAAATCTCGAAATTATTGAAGATGAATGGAAAAGCTTATATTGTGTACCGTCCCAACCGCTTTTTAGAACTGATGGATGTGATGCGAAAATACCGTGTGACACCAAAAAGCGTGCAGTTTATTCATCCGAATAAAGAGACGAATGCGAATATGGTCCTTGTCGAAGGGATTAAAGATGGAAAAGAAGCGGGCTTTAAAATGTTGCCGCCGCTATATGTACACGATGAAACCGGAAACTATCGACCAGAAGTGAGGAAGATTCTTTATGGAACAGAAGGAAATAGACAGTCAGAAGAAGCCTAGTTACTTTTATGTGCTTTGGTGTAAAGACAACACGTTATATGCTGGCTATACGACAGATTTAAAACGACGTGAAAATGAGCATAACAAGGGAATTGGTGCCAAATATACGCGGCCTGCGCATCGGCGACCGTTGAAGATGATTTACGCGGAAACCTATGAGACAAGAAGCGAAGCGATGAAAGCGGAAGCGGCCTTCAAAAAATTGGTACGACCTCAAAAAGAAGCTTATCTTCGTCGAAATGACGTCGTATTTCCTTTATCGAAAAAGAGAGACTGTGTGATTAAAGAGCGAGGGAGTTTAGTATGAAAACGCAGCAAAGCTATTTTGAACATTCATTCGGTACCTTATATCTAGTGCCCACACCCATTGGTAATTTAGACGATATGACTTTCCGTGCGATTCAAACATTGAAAGATGTCGATTTGATTGCTTGTGAAGATACCCGTGTAACCCAGAAATTATTAAATCATTTTGATATTGACACGGCAAAAACGAGTTATCATGAACATAATGTGCGCGAAAAAACAGCGGAATTGGTTCAAGAATTGTTAGCGGGTAAAGACATTGCACAAGTGAGCGATGCAGGTATGCCTTCCATCAGCGATCCTGGCGTTGAGTTAGTGGCTGCAGCCGTTGAGCAGAACATACCAGT
>Ga0079225_10000986_pt1 | contig 15807 bp, 18 predicted proteins | sample Poulit2012_FD_76344 | JGI IMG/M metagenome (GOLD analysis project Ga0079225, IMG submission 76344) | Agricultural soil microbial communities from Georgia to study Nitrogen management - Poultry litter 2012 | ecosystem: Environmental > Terrestrial > Soil > Agricultural land | place: USA: Georgia... | reverse complement strand
TTCATCCGTAATAAATGGAGTTTGCTCTATTTTTTCTATTAATAATTGTTGTCGTTCATTTTTTTTGATTTTCATCATATCCACATCCATAACATATTCATTATGACTAGGTACTAAAAGTAAGTATTGTGACTATTAAATAGTAGCATTTATTTTTATAAAACTCAAGCCCATCAATACTAGCCAAGATTTATATTTTAATTGTGCTTATTAGAATAAAGTATCAATAATTATCTATTTGGGGGTACTTCTGGGGGTAGTTTTGGGGGAGTATTAAAATAAGCGGACAGGCGCTTTTCTACATAATTTATATTCTAATTAAGATCGCTTAACAGCGGTCTTTTTTTCATAAAAAAATAACCCCTACTCAGGAGTTAAAATAAATTCACTTCTATTATATCATCAAATTTTATATTCATCTCCTCCATATAAACAATCCCATTTACCGCATCAATACTTAATAAAAAACCTTCTTCTATAATATGGTCATAATTAGCATAATATTTAATGCGAATCTTTGAATCATTTTCTAACGCATCTTGCAGCATAATATAATGTTCTGCTTTCATCTGTTCGTCAATAATCGGCTTTTCTTTCCTATCTTGTTCCCTATCCAATTGCTCCAGCATCTCTATTTGTTCTGGCAACATAATTGATGTCCACTTCTTTGTACCACGTTCATGTATCACTACACAACCGCCCTTTCATTATTTACGGAAACAACTGCTAATAAATTATCTATCTTAAAAGTACGACGTGACCCACGCAAATAGCAGAAAGCTTTAAATGTAGTGCTGTTCATATTAAGCACTTTAACAGTTCTTTTGGTTACATTGCCACTATCATCCATATACATGATTCTGATTGTTGAGCTACGCTTTACGCACTTCATTAATTCATTACGCACGTTTGTTCCCTCCTTAAATTTTATTATAAGGGAACTAGCGTTCTGTTTCAAGTTAAATTTGTATGTAAGTTTTGTAAAATAAATTGTCAAAAAGGGTTGATTTTTACAATATATGGTTAATAATTTAAACATGGAGGGATTAATACATGAAAAACATTATTAATACATACGAAGCTTTATTATGGGACAAACAGGAAAGATTAGAGAAAAGAATCACCAATTCTGATATAGAAAACAGAGGAATTAAAGATAGTGAAGAAAATCGAACTAAACTAGCTGTGTTGGATGCTGAGATCAAAGTACTTAATGCTATACTTACAGATTTAAAAAGAGTAGATAAAGAGGGCAATTAAGCCCTCTGACTAAAAAATCCCTGTTCAACCACAGTATATGGAGGGATTACAAAAAAATTATACGTAAAAGCAACCACTTTCCTTCACCATCGAATTTTAGTGGCTTGAGCAGTACGTTTATATCATTAATATAAACAAAAATCGTTTAATTATTCAGAGCGCTAGTGAGCGCTTTTTCTTTTGAAAATAATTTAAAATATTCTATAAAAGGGTTGACTACTACCGTAAAAGGTAGTATAATGAGAGTAACAAGTCAAGGAGGTGATACATTTGGATGGAATGGCAAAAATAATAGAGGCGGTAAGCGCATTGATCACAGCTACCGCCTCTCTAATAACAGCCATTGTAGCTTATAAATTATCTAAAAAAGATAAAAAATAAGCAAACAAAAGCAGTAAGGAGTTACAGCTCCTTACTGTTACTATAACAGTTCAGAGAGGGGTTTTCAATATGATATTTTGGATTTCGTTAGCTTCTTTTATTGTATCCCTGTCCATTTTAATAATCGTTATACAACATAGAAATAAATAAATTAAAGGATGATAGTTGATGAACATTAAAGAAAATATCAGAACATTATTGGAAAGTGAAGAAATAAGTAATTACAAAATTAGTAAAGAAACAGGTATTGCACAAACCACATTGAGTAGGTTTGCAAGAGGAGAAAGCGACATTGGAAATATGAGTTTAGATAATGCTCTAAAGTTAAATGAGTATTATTTGAAGATTAGAGAGGGCAATTAAGCCCTTTGTTTAAAAAGGGGGATATTTATCAATGAACAACTATAAAGAGTATAAGAATTTACTATCGAAAACTTATCATGAAGCAGTAGATTTTTTACTTCAAAAATATGGTTTTGCACGAGATGATTATTATAGGGAAAATTCATATGATAGGTTTATAAATGGAGAAATTAAAAATATAACAAAAGGAAAATATTCAAGAACTAGTGAAGGTTTATATTGCCATCATATAGACGAGATCAAGGAATTAAAAATATCAGATCAATCCTTTGTAAAAAGAAATAAAATTCCGTTTGAATATCAAAAGAAAGATAGGCTAGTTTATTGCGATTTAGTAGAACACACTATTTTACACGTTTTAATCACAAAGGAAACTTCTTTTAAATTTGGCTATCCTGGACTATTTGCACATTTACTTCCGATAATGTTTGATTGGTATATCTTAGAAATTATACCCGAATTGAAATGGCAAAAACATTGTTATGATAAGTCATATATAACCCCAAATGATGCCTTTAAAATTTTAAAAGAAATACAATTAACGATAGATGAAATTCCATTAGATAATAAGAATATAAATGCTCTCGTCTTTAGACAATCAAAGCTAATGGAAGAAATCACTAGTTCTAACAGTATAGCTGAACTTTATGAATATCTTGAGAAAAAAGAAGAAGAGAGAATAAAACTGATAAAAGAAAGGAATAACAGGATAGAAGAAGCTGAAAGGAATAACAGGATAGAAGAAGCTAAACTATTACATGATAAAAGTCCAAGAAAAGACATTCTTGAAAGTATTTATTACTTGAAGTATAAAGATGAGATATATAGAGAAAACGCTTATAAAGAGTTTGATAGAAAAATGAAGAAATACCCAAAAGATCAAATTTTAGAAGAACTTAAGATATATCTCGAGGATTTATCAAAGATTGATGATGAATCTAGTAAATGAGAAAGTTATGTTTAGATTGATGAGAAACCCTTAATTTTTTGATAAATTCAAAAGACCATTATAATATTAAATTTGCACACAAATACAGGGTCGCACAACTATAGAATGGATAAGGATTTACGGTCATCTTACACAATGATCAGTGAACATAATTATCCTTTTAGAGAATATTCGTTCGTATCCTAATTAGGTACAACTTTGGCTCTAATTAGTGTACAGCGAGAATAGTTCCTTCATTAAAGCCCGAATCTTAAAGAAAGTATTTAAAGAAAGAATTAAAGAAAGTAGTGTAAAAGGATATATTTATATAAATCATGGGGGGATTATAAAATGAGTGATAATTACAACTTCAATCAAATAGCAGAAAACTTTGCTAAACAAGTTAGAGAAGCACTACGACCCATACTAAGTGCGAAGCAAGAATTTACATCTATAGCGGAAGATTTTAAAAGGGCAGCCACAAATTTTGAGTTCACTAATCCTTCAGTAAGTCTTTCAATAACTTTAAATAGAATTAAACAGGGAATTTTAAAAACCGAAGAAGATATGAAAGTATTTAAAATCGCAATTATTGAGCTAGGTTACCCACCTCATGAGGGGATGGACATATCTACAATAAGAGGTATAGCTCAAGCATATACAAATGACAAAGAACACTTATCTGAAATCATTGATCAAATAATGTGTGATTATTATGATGATGATTTTATTATGATGATATCTGGTTTATGGGAAGAAAATGATACAATAAAGGAAAGGCTTCCTATTCTAAGAAATGTTATTATGGCACACAATCAGGGAATGTATAACGTTGCAATTCCTTCCATATTGGCTCAATTTGAAGGATCTTTAGTTGATGCATTCAATATTAGAGGAAAAGTTGATGGAACGATTGTAAACAAATTAATACGGATTTTATTGAAGAACAATAGTTCGGATACATTGTGGTCATTTGATAAAGAAATTCATAAATTCTATGAGGAAAATTTAATGGTTAGTTTTAATCATGGGGGATTAATAGGTTCCAAAGTTAGTCGTCACGCTATTTTACATGGTGGCGATAAAGAATACGGAACACAAGAAAACTCAATAAAATTAATTTTATTGTTCGATTATATTGCTACTGAATTTAAAAATATTGATGACAAAACTATCAAAAAGGCGAACGAAGAGATAAGTAAATATAGAAAATATAATAAGACTAAATTCAAGAAGAAACGATAAAATTATATTAGTTACCTAACACGAAATATATCAACATCCCCTTTTCTTCTAAATGGATTGAGCCCCAAAGCTAGGGGCTCTTATTTATTTAAAATGTACCAGCGTTTAATCTACGTTGCATTTCTTTTACCACTAAGCTAGGACGGCTTAACACACCATCTTGTACAGTACCTAAATACTTTTGTAATGCTCTTACAGTAACTGGACCAAGTTTACCATCAGCACTAGCACCAACTTTACGTTGTAAGGCCACAATCACATTACTACTACCATTGCCAAATTGAACGGTACCACCATATAATGATTGGCTAACACTATTGCGTGGCTGTTTACTAATAATGCCATCAACAGGAGTATTTAGTGCTTTTTGTAATGCTCTAGTTGTGGACTTACCCCATTTACCGTCTACAGTTAGATTAGATTTACTGGCATTATTTGTTGTGACAGGCTTAACTGTTGGCTTACTTGGTTTAACGGTAGTTGTACCGCCACTTTGTTTGCTTGGCTTTTTATCATTAGACGTACCAGTAATTGCCTTAACTAACTCTTTTGCATACGCTTCTACATCGTTTGTTAAAATTTTAGCATCGTCTTTATTGGTGCCAAAACCTAACTCGATTAAGCGATACGTAAGATTGCCACGTCTTGCTTGATTAACATTATATAGGTTATCCCTGCCGCTAATACCTTTATGGCCTTTATGACTGTATCTTACGCCTACCATTTTATCGATAGCATCACGTAATGCTAAATCGGTCTTGTCTGGACTGTAACTACTGTGGATAATAACATGTCCGCCACTTGCAGATGCACTTGCAGCATCATAATGTACTTCGGTTACTTGATCTGCGTTATATTGTTTTGCCAGTGACAAAAGATTACCGTAATTACTTACTTTATATTTATCAAAAAATACTACGTTATGATTTTTAGGTAAGAATTTTTTCATTGCTGGAAATAAATCGTCACTTACATATCGGTGTTCACCTTTTGTAATTAATCCTGTTGCACCAGGGTCAAATGTGTTGTTTTTTTGCTTACCATGACCAGCTATTACTAAATGTTTAGCCATTATTTTAGCCCCCTCATTTTTAAATCAACTTCTTGTTCCTTAGCTTTTTTAGTGATGATATATTGATTCTTATATATCCCATAACCAACTAAAATCAATGGCACAAACGACTCTAGCATTGATACAAATGCATCAATCGTGTTGTTATTAAAATGCGTAAACTCAATCCCGAATGACTGCAAAAAGAAAAGGATGCCCCCAAGAGCACCCCCGATAAATGCGATATACTGTTTCAATTTGTCTTTGTCCATGTTTCATCCTCCTAAAATATTTTATCTACCAACAAATAAATAAAGCTACCAGCACCAAGTAATGCACCAGTAACTTTTAAAATTAATTTCCATATATTTTCATGGTTTCTGTTCTTTTTATTAAAAAATTCGTCCATCAATCGATTGTCGATGACTTCAAGTTTCTTAGATTGTTCGGTGTTTCCTTTATCGATTTTATCCTTTATTTCTGTAAACTCACTTTTTATATTTGCAGTTGTTACTTCAAGTGTGGTTATGCGCTGTTCGTGGTTCTGCCAAATAGGCATGTCGTTCAGCTCCTTTTCTTTTTCATCCAATGTTCAACCCCCAATGTGCATAGTAAGTCTTCTCGTATTTCCCCATAAAAATACGCCTATTCAGCGTTTCTTGCTTTCTCCAATTCATATTCAAGTCTTTCAATTTCTAGTTCTTTCTCCGTTTTTTCAGGTACTTCTAATGTTTCCCCTTCTTTCAATCGTAGTTTAGGAGTCAATCCATCCATAAACAATTCACATTTATCTATTTGATCTGCTACATAATCATCAACGTAAAATTGATAGCCTCTATCTGTGGACACTGCACGATTACCAATAATGACAGATGAAACATCGCCATCAACTACTTTAAAAAACACTTTCGTTGTACCTGGTTGTCTTGTATCGTATGTTTCTATCTCCATTCAATCACCTCAAATAAAATCGGTTAAAAATACCCTGTTGATTCTAAATCTAATTTGCTTATTCCTGTCAGTATTAGACAGAGTCCAACCAATGCGTAAGTCTATAGTCCTTCTTTCAAACGTAGGAACACCTAAGTCTACCGTCATTGGCAAATAGGGGGTATTAGTTCGACCCCCAGGTACAGTCTGAACTAACAGTAAGTTTGTTCCTTCATACAATCTTACTGTGTGCCACCCCACGTTAGCGGCATCTGCCACCCTGTAGCCGAAAGTTATATATCTAGCAGAGTGAATAAACTCGTATCTTTGAAATCTTACAGACCACCCATAAGCCGAATCCCTTACGTCATCAAAGTATTGAGCTTCTCCTGCTGCGGTACCTCGACCATCCAACATTCCCACATCTCTAGAATCCCAAAATGTGACCACGTCAAAAAATGCTTTAAATGTCGTACCTTGCCCACTACCGTTGGTCATATAAGGTGGATCAAAGCCATTAACGGCGTAATCTTGTCTAATCATTCCGTCATTCATAGAGATAGCCCCATCTGGACGTACTATTTGGATTTTACCATCGACTAAGCGTAAGTTATCTCCGAAATACCCCTCAAGTGCTTCAATTCGTCCGCTTAAAAAGGCATTGACTAGCCTAGCATTACCATCTAAATCTAGATGAGTTACATAATTACCTAAAGCGTCAGTCTGGTAAAATCCATTTACCCCGTCCCACCAAATACCAGCACCTGTTATAGATGTTCTTAAAGCTATTGCGCCAACATCAATTATTCCCTCTTTTATATTATCGGCATTTTCAGCGAATGCCTTTGCATCAGCCAATGCTTGTGCTGCCTTTGCTTCTGCCTCTGCCTGCGCCTTTTGATCGGCATATATAGTTCCATCTTGATAAACAGATGCGTCCTTGTCATCTATTTGTTTCTTGTTATAAGCATCTACCTCAGCTGGTGTTGTTGGTGTCATCTTAACCCATTCACCATTATTAACAACATGAGAAACATGTGGTGTTCGTGATGTATCAACCCATATAGGATTCTCACCGTCTTTAATTGTAGGAGCTGTATCAGATTCAACTTTTTTAGGCTCTGCATAATTTAATAAAAGATCAATGCCTGCTTTTTTAGCTAAATCACGCTTTAGCAGTCGATAAATAGACTTAACGTCATCCTCTGTAAACTCGACAAAATCACCCAGCACATACTCTTTTTCAGCTTCTGTGATGGGATTGCGTTTCATCTCGAATATACGAGCTTGTACATATAAAGGTGGGTCATACATTGTATCTTTGATTCGGATTGTGTCACCAAAACGTATCTTCTTATTTTCATGGCCAAGTATATGCTCTAAATCTAGGAAGTTAATTTCATAATTGACTACACTATTTTTACGCTTGTTTAACTCTGTTTGCGTGTACTGTCGTAGTTGTGAGAGTGTCATATCCTCTCGTTCCGATTGTGGTTCATATACACCAATTAGATGCTGTGGATCATGTTCTGGTCTGCCCCATCTTTCAAGTGCTTCAAAGTCCTCTACTAATACTTGTAGTCTGGTGCCATCTTCACGCTCTGGACCAAGTCCAATTAAAGCAGTGTAAATGTCACCACTTTCTTTTCTTCTGATTGACTGCAAGTCTTTTCCGAATGTAACCTCTCGACCTCTCCAAGCGCCTACTTGGTCAACTAAATTAACAAGTCGATTAGTAACTTTTAATCCATTGTGCATTATTTCAAAATCAACCTCTAAACCAAACTCTCTAGCAATTCGTCTTATATATTCGTACGGATTCGTCCAATTTTCAAAAGATATAGTGATAACTCTTTCAGATTCCACAACACCTATTTCATGCTCTGTGTTTTGCAACGAACGTCCTAAATGTTGTGATGCTGTACCCGTAAATCTAAAAGGTTCTATTGCATCATTTTTACTTAAGTCTAGGTAACTAGCGTAGGTAAACACTTCAAAACCTTTACCACGTTCTCTCTCGTCAATTACTTCATCTATGGTAAATTCGACTAGTTGCTGTGCATATTCACCAGGCATAATAACTCTATTACCTTTTACAATATGCTCATCATATTTACGCTCTCCGATTAGTTCAAAATCAAATGTTTCAACGTTATCTTTAAGTGATTTATGATGAACAGGACTACCCGTTATATCTTTAGCGGTAGCGATTTGTAATATGTTATCGTTTTTCCCGTCTGTAAAGTGGATGATATTTCCTATTGTTGATTTAGTACCTGTTAGTTGTTCAGCATCATCTAATGTGTAAGTATGACCGCCAATAAACATACTTGCTAATTGCGTTTGTGACATTTGTTCACCTCTTTTATTGCAAAATAAAAAGCACCTCGTGTGAGATGCTTAATTCTTATAAGTATTTATTGAGTTTATTATCATCTGTTACATGAATGAATGGTAAATCTAAAAGATCGCTACTTGTTCCTGGAGTTATGACTCTATCATAAAGTAAATCGTAAATGCATTCATTTATGAGCAACGCATCTTCGTCTGATATTTCTCTGTCAAAACTCGTTGTCATTCCATGCTCTCTCTCCATTATCATCCCTATGACTCCATCGCTTATTAATCTGGCATATATTGAACCCCTTATACTATCTATACTGGTTTTGCGGTTTTCAGTGAGGTATTCTGCAATTTCCTTCATTACCTGTTCTTTTTCTAACACCGGCTTTGCCTTAAAGTCCATATCATCCCTCCTTTTATCCACATCATACGATAAAAGGAAGTTTATTCCTATTAATTCACGATTAATGACCTATAATATATTCAACATTAGACAACAGTTAGTTGAGTATCATAAATAAGGTTTTAAATCATTGAAATCAAATGTTCCGTACTCTATATTATTAACGTTATAATATTTCCTCACAAAATCAACAAAAAGATGGTTATTTATTCTACCGTTATCATAAACCTTCATCTTCACGCCGTCTTCAATAACTTCTTGTTTTAAAGCCCAATCTACAGCCTTTTTTATTTCCGTTGATGTTGCCAATTACCTCACCTGCCCTAAAAGAAATACCGATAATGTACCTTGAGTTGGGGTTTGTTCTGCTTGCACTCTAATCCTAAAATTATGACCTCTACCTATGAAGTCGTCTAACCAAGGTAATGCTGAATTTAAATAAAAAGTCTGGGTTCTTGCTGGGATAATCATATCATCGTTATTTACCCACCTTTCGCCGTCCCAAAAATCAGTCGTGTTGAGTGTGTTTGGAAACGGTCGTACCATCAAACTTATTTCCGAATCTACAGTTGAACGCGCATAAAGTTTGATTTTTTTATAATTTCTTATATCAATTGTGTGATAACTCGAACTTGTGCCTGTTAAAGCTAATCCATTAACTATAGCTACTTCCTCCACTATACTCCCAGTTAGTTGAGTATGAACTGCCCCATCATCAGATACTCTTTTAGGAATCCATAACCCACTTTCAGTCATTCCATAATCTGCAGTTGGCAAAGGATTATCGTGTCCGGTTAATTCCACTTCTGTTGTACTACCTTTTTTATAATGCTGTGGTTTAGTCAAAGGCACTAAACGTTCATTGACTTCTATCCATTCATTTTGTGGAAATTCTGCCATTTTATCACCTACTTATATTTTTCTCTAAACTTAACTTCACCAGTAAACGTATCTGGTGGATTAATTTCAAGTTGACTATACCCTTTGGGTAACTTGAAAAACTCTGCTCCAAAGTCTTTTATCATCATGGCATCTTGACCATTTATTAATAATTCTTCTGTCGCATGATCAAACGTGACTGTATCGCCAACATCTAAAATGTATGGAGTCTGGTCAACAGTTAATTGCCTTATCTCTTTAACTTCGAGATTATTCATACGCAAACGGTTAGGTACCGCCCTGTCTTGGTAGCTTCCAACAAACAAAGATACGTATTTTAATCTACCACCGTATTCATTTTTAGAATCTCTAAAAGTAGACTGTAACGTTGTTCTATGCCTACTATTCCTAAATCTAGCGACATAGAAGGTGTATAGATTACCTTCACGTTTTACAGACATATTCATTAGCGTTGTTTCGCCTAGATTGTCTTGGATATAGTTATGCTTACCAATTGCGTAACCATTGCTTCTTCCAGCACCACGATATGGACCAACTCGACCAAGTGCAGCACGTCTATTTTTAGTTCTGCTATTATCCTTAATACCAATCTTGCCTAGCATGTTCATTGCTTCATCAAATAGATAAACTTCAATTCTAAAGTTATCCATTTCACGTCTAGATATGATGTCAAAATTCGTTGTTAGTTCGAAGTCTTGCAATGGTCTAGATAACTCTCTTATTACTGCTGGACCACGCATACGATCTCCGGCTGTTCCGTAGTTTTGAGCGCGTATGCCCGAACCATCGGACATCATCGTACCTGTAATGTCGTTAAAATAATCATCAACCTGTACACCTGATGTTGTCCAACCATCCATTGATGTTCCATCTTCATACATTACAGTAGGACTAGCGTCAACTACTTCTTCTTGACCTTCTTCTTCGAGAGGAAAACCAAGCAAGTTGTATTCATCGTTCATGTTGTTGACCATGGCAAACGTAGCTTTCTTAGTAGCAGTTAGTTCTATGATTGGTTCGGTCGCTTCGTTACCTTCGTTGTTGATCATCATGATGTCTTCGGCTGGTATGTTTTTTTCTTCTGAAGAATACTTATATGGATCAGGGCAAACAAATGTTATTTCACCCTCGCCCCATCGAATTAATTCATCTAAATCTAAACCACCATCAACAACAGCAAAACAAACTCTGTCTGGCTCGTCCTTAAAAATTAACTCCTTGGTATCTGCATGAATAAGCCATTCAGCCATATCTTCTTTTAGCTTTTGTAAGTCGCTAAAGTTTTTAGCCAAAATAAAAACAGGTACAGTTATTATCCTGACCTGTGTGCTTGTACCAAATAAGTGTGCTCCCGGCATACCACTAGCTGTTACAAAATCTCTTTCAACTGGTGCCCATGCTGGTCTTTTCCTACCTCTTGTAACAGTTAAATATTCTTTTGATATTCCGTTAAAGATCAAGCATATTCACCCCCTAAACTTTTCACGTCTGATTCGATCTCTTTCTAAATGCTCATCTACAATTGGCGCCATAATACTTCCTACAACACGTTCTTGCATATATAGGTCTTGATTCTTATTTAATAACTGCATTAGTATCTGGTTTTGTTCTAATGTAGCGTTGAGTAGGTCTTTGACGAAACCATTCTCTTTATTCGTTGACGATTTAGTATTGTCTAACACTCTAATATTTGATTCGCTATCCTTACTGGTTAGTGCTAGTAACTTCATAAATTCATTATTTTTAACATTTTCAAAATCAAAAAGACTACTCCATCTATTAGTACCATCGGCATACTTTGGCATCGACCTCATAATTCTTTCAGTTTCACGATGTGGTATAACATGAGTCCCTTTAGGCAAATTAAGTAACGTATCTGTGTCCGGAGATAAGAACGATTGTCCACTTGGTAATGTTATTAATTCTCTACCACCACCATCACCAACAACCGCTGGTCCATCTTCGGGATGTCCTCCCGGTGGTGTACCTTTGGCCCAGAATTTAAGCTTACTTAAACCTTTTCCTACAAAGTTAATTGTTTTTGTTACTGGACTAGATGCAGCACGATTAAGTGTAGACAACGAACTACCAGCAGTTAAGTTAACCCTCTTACTACGAGTGGCTGATGCTCTTCTATTTAAAATGTCAATAGTTCCATGATCTTTAGCATTTACACGCTTGTTTTTTGTAACTTGTGCCAACCTATCGATTCTAGCAACTGAACCTCTATCTTGAGCATTAACGGTTTTATCGACATCTTTACCGGCTTCTCTAGATCGTTCTTGCTCTTTTTTAATTCCTTCATCAGTTTTTTTGTTGTTATTACTAATCTGGTCGCCTTGTTTTTTAGACTTACCTGTGGTTTCGTCGGTAGCTTTACCTTTTTCTTTTTCTTTTTTGGTACCTTGATCAATCGAATCTTTCACTTGGTCCCAAACGCCTAATTCACGTAATATTTGTTCGATTATTTTGTCGTTTATCGACCTCTTACCTTCGAGTTCTAGGATTTGTTTATCGATTTCTTTTTTACTTAAACCTTGGGCTTTACCCTCCTTTTCAATTTTAGATATGCTTTTGTCATATTCGGAATTTTTATCTTGTAATTGTTTTACAATATTTCCTTCTTCAACTTTTATATCAGCCGTTTTTGCCCAGGTTTCAATTTTTTTCTGGGTTTCTTTGTCTGCTGCATCTAATTTTGCATTGGCTAGAGAGTTTAAATCCTTATAGATGCCTAATTCATCATGTAAATAATCTCTGGCTTCTCGTTGTTTTTCGTTTGTCGCCGATAATGTATCATAGCGATCTTGCTCTTTTGTAGTTAATTGTCCATTAGCTTCTAGCTTTTTATCTAATTTAGCTAACTCTTCGTCATTCTTAGCAATTGCTTTATCTAGTGCGACAAGACCCTTTTCGCCTTCTTCGTTAATTCCAACTTGCTTTAAAGCTATTTCACTTGCTTGGGAGATTATTTCTTTATTTAATCGTATGTCTTCTTCTGTATTCTCTATTGATTCATTTTTCTTATTTATCTTTTCTTGCATATATTCAACAGCTTTTGCATGATCGCCATTTTCAATATCTACCAATGCAGTCAGTTCTTCTTGTAATGGCTTCGCCTCTTCATATGAAAGTGTCCTATCCTCCAAAAGTTTGTTTATCTCTGTTTGCCTTGCTTTATTTTCTTCTTCAGAAAGCTTATTTGCATCAACTTTTACTTGCAATTCATCAAGTAAACCACTATGTTCTTTTTGTAATTCATTTTTTTGTTTTTGCAATTCAACTTGATTTTCTAGTGCAGCTGATACTTGCCCCTCTAACTCAACTAATGACAAATCATACATAGCTTCAATATGATTTCTTACTTCCTTAGTACTTTCTGCGAACGCATTACCTTGATCAGATATGGATTGTTTAACATCGGGAGATTGCTTGATAATGAGTCCGTTAGCTTCAAACAAATTTTGCAACTCATCTTTTGATAATCCTGACTTTTCAGCAAGTGCATCGTATTGCTTTTGCAATTCTTTTATTTCCCCAGGATTGCTCGATTCAGAGATTCTGATGTTCAGATCATTCAATTCTGCTAATTCTGCATTACTTATTTTTGCTTTTCCTGATAGTTTATCAAATGTGTCTGCTGCCTTTTCTAATTCAATTGCTTCATCTGACAGGGATTTAGCCACGTCTAAATTAACTTCTTCTAGATCTTTTGATTCTTTTACTGCATTATAAACAGCTACACTAACTGCGGCTAATCCAGCCACTGCAACTCCGCCAACTGCCAATGGCCCTAAACTTCCCATAGCACCTAACAAACCTGCGCCTTTAGATAGTCCAATTGTTTTTGTTAATGAACCAGCACCTTGCATTAAACTACCTATACCAAATGTTAATTTTCCAGTGATACTAAGAACTGGACCCATAGCAAACGCTAGTGCACCAAACTTGATAATGTTTTCTTGTGTTTTGGGACTTAATTCAGCAAACCAGTTAGTTAAACTTTTTGCACCATCAATAGTAGATTCCAATGCAGGTCTTAAATTTTGGTACATTTCAATAAATAAATCTTCGATCATAGATTTTAATTCTTTAAGGCTACCTTGCAAGTTATCTTGCATGGTTTCAGCCATATCTGCTGCTGCTCCTTCAGAATTCTTCAATTCATTTGAATAATCAGCAAGAGTGTCAGATCCAACTTCTAAAAGTGCTGACCAACCTGCTGTACTTTCAGAACCAAATAACGTAGCTAGTGCTGCTGCCTTTTGCTGTTTTGTTTGGCCTTTTAAACCTTTCTCAAGTTCAGCAACAACCTTATCCATCGATTTCATATTACCTTCTGCATCAAACACATTAATGCCAAGATCATCTATTAAATCAGCTGCTTCTCCTGTTGGTTTGGAAAGTCGTAATAAACCTTGTCTAAGCATACGACCAGCTTTAGAACCTTGAATACCAGAGTCAGCCATTTTACCAGTTGCTGCAGCCATATCCTCTAGGTCTATACTTAATGATGCTGCTACTGGTGCCACTGTTGCCATAGAATCTCCTAAACCTTCAACGTCAGTGTTGGCAGTTGATGCACCTTTAGCTAATACATCCGCAACCCTTCCAGCGTCCTCAGCTTCCATAGCAAAACCACTGATAATATTTGAAGCAATATCTGCTGCTCGCCCTAAATCCATATTGGATGATGCAGCTAAGTCTAACAATCCAGGCATTGCACTCATGATTTCATTAGTCTCGAAACCAGCCATAGCCAAGAACTCCATACCAGATGCAGCTTCCGATGCACTAAATACAGTTGTAGCTCCCAGATCACGTGCTTGATCTTCCATCAATTTCATATCTTTTGCACTTGCACCAGATATCGCTTGTACTTTAGACATACCAGCTTCAAAGTCAGATCCGACTTTTATAGCAGCACCTGCAATAATACCTAATGGCATACTAACCCTACGAGTGAGGGTTTTACCTGTCTTATCCATAGCAGTACCTGCTGTTTTTAATTTACCGCCCCACTGTTCCATTGAATCAGCGGCCTTATACCAACCTTTGTTCTGAATTTCTTGTACTCTTTGAAACTCTTGAAATTCAGAGGTAACATTATCTAACTCTCTACCCGTTTCTTGATAACGTGCGATCTGCTCATTTAATTCTTGTGATGCTTGTTGAGCCTTTACAGAGTTTTCGCCATACGTTCTAGTCATGTGATCATAGTTAGCTCTGGCCTCTTGTACCATCCTAGCTTGAATCCGATGTCTGTTAGATAAACCCTCAATCATAACTCCATATTTAGCAGCAGATTTATCTCCACGATCAAATGCAGATAATTGTGCCCCCATAGCTTTGTTAGATGATCTTAACTGCCTTTGTAATCCAGTCATAGATTTTTCTACTCCGACAGCATCTAAATCAACCTTAATGACCATATTACCAACAGGAGTACCGCCAATTGTCATATATTTACCTCCTTTCTTAAATTATTTTCCAAACGCTGCAAATAACGAATCGACTGTTTTTGTTTCGTTATTCATATTTTTGTCTAAGTTAGTTAATCGTAATAATTCCAAAATATCCATTTCATATATTTCATTTATAGAATGTTCTTTTAATAATTTGGCAAAGAGCTTATCAATCATTTCTTTTTGTTTAACAAAACTAAAATCTTCTTCTGTTAAATTCTCTTCGCCCTTTAGTCGTTTTTTTGCTCACCTTGAAGAACTCCGAACAAAATTAAAATATAAGTTTCTATAATACGATCAGAGTTAATTCCGTTGATAAGTTCTTCCTCCGTAAATTGATTGTTATATAACTCTGTGATAAAGTTTGTTAACCTATTGAATAAATCCAAAGGAATAACTTGTTCATTCTCTTCAAATTCTGCACCTAGTTCAATCGCTCGTTTTATGAAAAATCCTTTTGTAAAGAAGGGATGTTGGTATTTCTTAACTTCAACTTCTTTCTTTTCGTAATCCTTCACACCAGTAACAAGTGTTATAG